>Ga0208879_1000391_pt1 | contig 45359 bp, 41 predicted proteins | sample Knorr_S15_td_Bot_FD_185605 | JGI IMG/M metagenome (GOLD analysis project Ga0208879, IMG submission 185605) | Marine microbial communities from Southern Atlantic Ocean transect - Knorr_S15_td_Bottom_ad_5009_LV_A (SPAdes) (version 2) | ecosystem: Environmental > Aquatic > Marine > Oceanic | place... | reverse complement strand
AGGTGGAGTTGACCGCACGCTTGCCGGTCACGGCGAACGCCGTGGCACCGCCTTGGGCGGCGTGTTCGCCTTCGCACTCGATCGCGATCTTTGAGTTGCCCCAGACATCTAGTTCGCCCATCGCGAAGGCTTCCTGATACAGTTCACCGCCCTCTGTGGACGGGGTGATGGGATAAAAAATTCCGCCTTCGGTGATTCGCGTCTCCACGCACTTTGCCACCAAATAATTGCCGTTGACGGTAACGGGAATGCCCGGATATTTCGGTTTTAAATCTGACTTGTTCGACATGTTTATCTAAAAGAGTTCCTCCATTTGAGGCGTTGCCTGCGCGGGAAACAGAAAACAAGACACAACCGCCGAGCTATGTCCTGCCCGACTCAAGAGTCGTGATTTGGCGACAACGCACCCAAACGGAAACCATAGCACCCCGACCATCACCAAGCAACCCATTTTGGGGGTGGCTCAACAAGAAAAAACATTTTTCATTATAAGAAAAACTTATCGTCGATCGATCTCGACCCGGCGTGAAATTGGCTTTTGTTACTCGTTTTCCGCAACGATCCGCACTTTGGCGGTGCCTTCGAGCGAGGCGTCATTAGGCCAAGCCGGCGGTGCTTCGGATAATGTCATCCAGTGGGGTCGTCGGCCGGAAGCCGGTGAACTGTTCGAGTTTGTCGATGACCGGCTGGCGACGTTGCATGTCCTCGAAGCCGTTGTCGTAGGCCTCGTCGTACGGCACGAGTTCGATCTCGGAAGTTGATCCAGTCAACTCGATCACCCGCTTGGCCAAGTCGAGGATGGTCACTTCCTCCGTGGAGCCGATGTTGAACACGCCCCCCGGCGCGCGGTCGCACTTGGCCAAGCGCAGCAACGCCTCGACCGTGTCAGTAACATGGCCGAAGCAGCGCGACTGCTGGCCGTCGCCGAACACGCGCAGCGGCTCGCCCGCCTTGGCCGCCTCGACGAAACGCGGCAGCACCATGCCGTACCGCCCGGTTTGCCGTGGGCCGACGGTGTTAAAAATGCGTGCCACGATGACCGGCAACTGGCGCTCGGCGTGAAAGGCGAGTGCTAGGAATTCGTCCATCAACTTTGAGCAGGCGTAGCTCCAGCGACCGAGCGTTGGCGGGCCGATGAGCAGGTCGTCCGTTTCGGCAAAACCTTCGCGCGTGCTTTTGCCGTACACCTCGGAACTGGACGGCAGCAGCATCGGCGTGCGGTTGGGCGCGGCGGCCTCGAGAATGGCCTCGGTGGCCTTGAGGTTGGTCTCGATGGTGCGGATCGGCGACTGCACGACGAGATCCACCCCGACCGCGGCGGCGAGGTGAAACACATAGCCCGACTCGGCGACTAGCGAGCCAAGCGACTCGCAGCCGGTGACGGTGCTTTCGATCACCGTGAGGTTCGGATCGTCGGCGACGGCGGCCAGGTTGGCTCGTGAGCCGGTGGAGAAATCGTCGATCACAACGACGCGTTCGCCTTGGCCAAGCAGGCGCTCGGTGAGGTGCGATCCGATGAAGCCGGCGCCGCCGGTGATGAGGGTGTGAGGTGCGTCGGGCACGCCGCTTGGTGTCACCCGGAGGCGCGACTGTCAAGCGGCGCGCGGCGCGTTGGCTCGACAAGACGGCTTGGCCTGCCGCATATTTGACGTGCCTTGATGGGGGGGTGTTTCTGCGTCGAAATGAGAATCCTTGTTGCTATAACCGGAGCCAGCGGGATGATTTATGCCCAGCGCCTGATCGACCGCCTGGGGGTGTCCGGGCACGAGACGCACGTCGTGCTCAGCGCCTACGCGCAAACGGTGATCAAGCAGGAGTTGCCGGACGGCCTGCGCCTGGCCAAGGGCATCGAGTCGCATGGGCTCAAGAGCATGAACGCGCCGTTCGCCAGTGGCTCGAACGCGCCCGACGCGATGGTCGTCATCCCGTGCACGATGGGCACGATGGGCCGCATCGCACACGGCTTCGCCGACAACGTTTTGCTGCGCGCCGCCGATGTTGCGCTGAAGGAAAACCGGAAGCTGATTCTCGTGACACGCGAGACGCCGCTGAATTTGGTGCAAATCAAAAACATGGAACTGCTGCTGCTGGCCGGCGCGACGATCCTGCCGGCGAACCCGCATTTTTATTTTAAGCCGCAGACGATTGAGGAAGTGGCCGACACGGTGGTGGCGCGGGTGCTCGACCACTTGGGCGTGGAGAACGAGGCCTCGCCGCGCTGGCAGGAGGAGGAATGAGCGAGACGGAACTAGTCAACGCACCGAAGCCCAAGCCGCGCGGGCTAATGGGCCTGCTCCTCAAGTGGAGCGGGTTCGTAAAATTTTCCCACACGCTCTTCGCGATGCCTTTCGCCTTGGCCTCGATGATGGTCGCCTCACGGGAACATTACTTTTATTTGGAGGGCGCCAAGGCCGCATTACCGCCGGAAGCGGCGAAGTACGGTTTCCCCGGCGTGAAACTTTTTGCCCTGATCGTCGTGTGCATGGTCTGCGCGCGGACGTGCGCGATGGCGTTCAACCGCATCGTCGACCGCAAGTTCGACGCGAAAAACCCGCGCACCGCCGAACGCCATCTGCCGGCCGGCGAGATCAGTTTGTTCAGCGCGTGGTCGCTTTGCGCTTTGAGCGGCGCGGGCTTTCTCGCCGCCGCCGGTTTCATCAACACCGCCTGCCTTGTGCTCGGGCCGGTGGCGTTGTTTTTCATCTGTTTTTACTCGCTCACAAAACGGTTCACCGACTACACGCACATCTGGCTTGGCGTTGCGTTGGCATTGGCACCGGTCGGCGCGTGGATCGCGGTGAAGGGCGGCACGATGGCGGAGTTGTTCCAACTGCTGCCGCTTGGCCAAAGCCTGCTGCCGCCGATTGTGCTCGGCATCTCCGTGGTGTTTTGGCTGATCGGGTTCGACATCATTTACGCGATGCAGGATTTCGAGTTCGACCGGCAACACGGCCTGCGCTCGATCGTGACGGCTTGGGGGCCAAAAAATGCACTCGTGGCATCGTTCCTTTCGCACATGATCATGCTCGGGTTGATATTGATTTTTGGAATTCTGCTCAAGATGCGGGTTGCTTTCCTCATCGGTTGGCTGATTATTTTGCTTTGCCTCGCGTTCGAGCATTGGCTCGCCCGCAAGCGGAGCTTGAGTTGGATCAACACGTCGTTTTTCAAGCTCAACGCCCTGATCAGCTCGGTCTTTTTCTTTGTCGTGGCCACTGAAATTTTGTTCCCGTTCTTCCGCCGAATCCAGTGAACTTTTTTATACCAGACGAGTTGCGGGGCATCCGCGAAAAAACCGCGCTTGGCCAGCGGATCGACGAGGCCGAAGCGCTGCAACTTCTCGAGTGCGGCGACCTCAACGCGCTTGGCCAACTCGCCGACGAGGCTAACCGCCGCAAGAACAACAACCGCGCGAGCTACATTCTCAACCGCTATTTCAACTACTCAAACTACTGCATTTTGAGTTGCCAGTTCTGCGCCTTCTCGCGCAAGAAACGCGACGCCGACGGCTTCGAGTTGGCAATCCCCGACATGGTGCAAAAGGCGAGGGAGGCGCTGTCGATCGGCATCACCGAACTGCACATTGTCGGCGGGCTGCACCCGTCGCTGCCGTTCAGCTATTACACGGAAATGATCCGCGAGTTGAAGGCTGTTGATGAGCGGCTGCAGCTCAAGTGCTTCACGGCGATCGAGATTTTGCACCTGGCTTGGCTTGCCAAAAAACCGATGCCGGAAGTGCTCGCCGAGCTCAAGTCGCTTGGCCTCGACTCGCTGACCGGCGGTGGCGCGGAAATTTTCCGCAGGGAAGTCCGCAGCCGGATTGCCCGCGGCAAGGAGACCGCCGAGGAGTATCTCGACGTCCACCGCACCTGGCACACGCTCGGCGGCCGCAGCACTTGCACGATGTTGTTCGGCCACCTCGAGACGCTCGGGGATCGCGTCGACCACATGCGGCAACTTCGCGAGTTGCAGGATGAGACCGGCGGCTTCACAGGTTTCATTCCGCTGCCGTACCAGCCGGACAACAACGAGATCCCGGTTGAGCATTCGCCGACCGGTTTCGACATGCTGCGCACGATCGCCGTTGCGCGGCTGTACCTCGACAACTTCGACCACATCACCGCGTACTGGGTCGGCATGGGAATGAAACTGGCGCAAGTCGCGCTGAACTACGGTGCCGACGATGTGCACGGCACGATTCTCGAGGAAAAGATTTTTCACATGGCCGGCGCGGACACGCCGCAACTGCAGACGGAGACCGATATGATCAAGGCCATCCGCGAGGCCGGCCGCGTGCCGGTGCAGCGCGATACGTTTTACGAGCCGGTGCGCGAATGGGCCGGGGAGGAGGCCTTGGCCAAGGCTTGAGCGATGGGGGAATCAATGGCCAAGCGAATCGGCTCCGTGCCGTACCTCAACTCCGTGCCGCTCACCTGCGGCATCGAGGCTGAGACCGAGTTTTTGCCACCGAGCCGCCTGGCCAAGCGCTTGCGTGCCGGTGAGTTGGCGGCCGGCTTGGTCAGCATCACCGAGGTGCTGTTCAATGATCTGTACGACATTCTCGACGGCGTGGCGGTGGCATCCGACGGGCCGGTGAAGAGTGTTTTCGTCGCGCACAAAAAACCGCTCGAGCAAGTCGAGGTCATCCACTGCGATACGGCGTCGCTCTCGAGCGTCAACCTGCTCAAGGTGACCTTGGCAAAGCGAGGGCTCTCGCCGAGGCTCGAGCCGTTCGGCGACTACGACCGCGCCGCCGGGCGGGACGCCGTGCTGCTGATCGGCAATTCGGGCCTCGAGTTTTTGCGCTCGCGGCACGACCACAAAATCCTCGACCTTGGCCAGGCATGGCGCGAGGACACCGGCCTGCCGTTTGTCTTCGCCGTCTGGGCGATTCGCCGCGATCAACGTCCGCCCGGCCTTGGGCAAAAGCTCCTGCAAGCCAAGCGGGACGGGTTGGCCAAGCTCGACGAAATCATCGCCACGCATCCCGAGTTCGACGCTGAGCTGCGAGCCGCCTACCTCCGCGAACACATCCGCTTCGACCTGGGCGAACGCGAAAAACAGGGTATCGCCTGCTTCGTCGAACGCCTCCGAGCCATCACCGACGAGACCGTATACGAGCCGAAATACATCGCCGGGTTTTAGGTGGCTCATCGGCGGCTTGGTTTGCTACTGTCGCGGGGAGCGATGGGAACAAACAGCCAAGGCACAGCAGCGGACGACCTGTTCAGGGCCAAGCTGTTCCGCGACTTTTCCGGCACGATGCTGTGGCAGGTGCTGGGCAAACTGTTTCAGGTTGTCGGCATGGTGTACGCCACGCGCTGCCTTGGCCCGGACAACATCGGCGTGTCGCGCACGATCATCACGCTGGCGATGACGCTGCAGTTGTGCCTCGCGTTTGGGCTGGACGCCGTCGCGGTGCGGCACGTTGCCAAGGGCACGGCCAAGGCGGGCGGGATTGCCCCGGCGATTTTTACGTTTCGGCTCGTGTTGGGCCTCGTCGCCGCTGTGCTTTGGGCGGCGGGTGTCTGGCTGAGCCCACTCGAGGGGCTGGAGCGCTGGACGTGGCTGGCCGGTGCGCTATTCCTGCTCGTGCTCAGTCTCGACTACAGTTGGCTGTTTCAGGCCACGGAGCAGATGCCGCGCGCATCGCGGTTTCAACTCCTCTCATCGGTCACGGTGAGCCTGTGGTTCATTCTGTTTTTCGAGAAAGACCAGGCGCTTGGCAGCGACCTGTTTGTGCTGCTCGGGGTCAACGCGCTGGTGGTCGGTTTCGTGTGGTGGCGAATGTCGCGCGAGATGGGCTTTCGCTGCCTGAGCCTCGAGCGCTTGGCCAAGGCCGGCGAGTTGTTCCGCGAGGCAAGGCTGATTTGGGCGTTCAACTTTAGCTACTTCCTGCTGGCCAACATGGCGCTGCCGATGACCTACTTTTTGCTCGGTAAAACCGACAGCGGGCTGTTCGGTTCGGCGCAACAACTTGTGGTTGCGCTGCAAATGTTCCTGCACTACTTCGGCATCATCATGGCGCCGCGGCTTGTGGTGTGGCGGCAGGCCGACGTGGCGATGTTCCGGCGGCGGGTGCTTCTTCTGGCGGGCGGCGCGGCGGCGGCGGGACTGCTGTTTTCCGGCGGTCTCTGGCTGATCGTTGAGTGGCTGTACCCGCTGATTTTCGGGGAGGCCTACGCGAGTGCGTCGGGGTTGTTGCCGGTGCTGGTACTCGGCAAGTTTTTCGCGGTTGGCACGGCGATGTTCACCTGGGCGCTGTGGGCGGAACATCGCGACCGGCTGCCGGTGCTGTGCTGCCTGCCGTGCTGCCTGGTCTCCGGTGCACTGTACTTTTGGCTGCTGCCAATTTACGGCAACACCGCCGCCGCCTGGCTCACCCTCGGCGCGGAGTCAACGCTGATGCTGTTCTCGGCGTTGGCGTTCGCCTGGGCGGTGCGGCAGTCGCGGCTTGAGTCGGCCTGAAGCTATTCCACCGCCTTGGCCCGGTAAAAGCAGCGGGGCAGTCGGATGCGGCGGACGTCCCGGAAACTGCCCCGGCCGTTTTCGAGTGTCACCTGGCCAACGCGGCTCCACTTTTTCAAGTCCACTGACGCCTCGATGTCGCACTGTGTTTCGGCGATGCCAATCACCTCGAAGGTCATCTGCCCGTCGTGCTTCATTCGCACGATACCGGGGAGCAACTGCCACTTTTTCAGCACGTTGGCGGCCGCGATGTGGCGCTTGGCCAACGCGACGATCATCGGTGTCCAGCCGGAATAATCAAGCGAACGCGGGTCGGCCCCGGCGCGGATGAGATGCCCGACCACGGCCACGTCGCCGCCGGCGGCGGCGTAGTGGAGCGGCGTCCAGTTGCGCGGCGGGAGGTGCCAGTCGTCGCGCCTGGCCAAGTCGGCCCCGGCGGCGACAAGCTGCCGCACCTTTGCCAGGTCGCCGGAAATGGCGGCGTGATGCAGCGTCGGCTTTGGCCCCGGCTTGGCCCCCTTGGCCACCAGCAGCTCGGCGGTTTTTGTCCAGAGATTTTCGTGGGCGTGGTCGAGCGGCGTTCGGCCGCCGCCGTCCTCCGCGTTGATGAGGAGCCCGGCGTCGAGCAACTCGACGATCCATTCGTCCATGCCGCTCGAGGCGGCGGCGTGCAGCAGCGTGTTACCGGCCCCGGTGACGATGTGAAGATCCGCGCCGCTGTTGCGCAGGAACTGCGCCGGCCCCTTGTATTTGCCGACGACAGCAGCGAAGAGCGGCGTCCAGCCGGCGTCGGTTTTCGGATCCACCTCGGCCTTGCGCAGGAGCAGCGCGGCGACGGTGGACGAGCGGCCGCGGGCGGCGGCGGCGCTGAGCGGCGTGGCACCCCAGCTGGTCTTGGCCTCGATGTCGCCGCCGTGGTCGAGCAGTTGCGTCACGGTCTCTGTGTAGCCGTCGAGCGCGGCGAGGTGAACCGGTGTTTGGCCGTTGATGTCTTTCGCGTTGGGGTTGGCTTCGGCAGCGAGCAGCAGTGAGAGGGTCACCCTGTAATTTTGATCGGCGGCGATGTGCAGCGCGGTTTGGCCAAGGTGCGCGGGGACGTTCACCTTGGCCCCGTGATCGAGCAGCCACCCGACCGACTGCGCCCGTCCGTTGCGCGCGGCCCAGTGGAGGGGTGTCCAGAGTGGGTCGCTTTGGCTGTCGATGTCGGCGTCGTGGTCGAGCAGCAGTTGCATCGCCGCGAGCTGGCTGTTCCACGCGGCGTGGTGCAGGGGCGAGTTGCCGGAATCGTCGCGGGCGTTGGCGGCTTCGCCGTCCTCGGCGAGCAGCGTGTTGAGGCGGTCAAGGTCGCCCTTGGCGGCGGCGGCCCAAATGTTGGGCGGCGGGGTCTCCTGCGCGTGCAGGGAGGCCGATGCGGTGATGAAAAAGCCGAACAGGCCGGCGATGATTTTGGTGAATTTCCTCACAAGACAGCGCAGTTTGCCCATGCGGCTTGGCCAAGGCGAGCGCGGAAATCGGCGCTAAAAAAAGCCTGAAAACGGGTTGACTCGCCCGGAACTTGGGCTGAATGTTTCTCGAAACCTCTTCGAGTGGAGAGGTAGCAGGGTTGGGCTAAACCGTATGCAGCTTGGCCCTGCTTTCTTTATTTTTTGAGCGAAGTTTTCACCGATGAACTCAAAAGCAACCCTCGGCATCATATTGGGCTTTGTCGCGTTGATGCTTATTTTCGCTGCGAGCCGCAGGAAAAGCGCCGAGAACACGGAGCTGTTTCAAGCCAATGCAAAAACAATCTCGGCATTGGAACAACGGCTGGAAGATCTGAAGCAGACTGTCAGCCGGCAGTCGCGGCTGATCAACCAGCTCCGAGCCGAGCCGCTTGGCCAAGCGCAGGCCAAGCCGGCACAGGCACCGTTCGACAGCGAGGATCTTTGGGTCACGCTCGAGCCGTTCGTCGAGCAGCACCTCGAGGACCGCGAAGAGCGCCAACGCGACGAGCAGCGCGAGCAAATGGAGGAGGTCATGGCCAAGTCTCGCGAGCGCCGCAACCAGCAACTCGCCAAGCAACTGGGCCTGAACCCGTTTCAGTCGGAGCAACTGGCCAAGTTGCGCGCTGAGTTTCAGGCCAAGCGCCGCGAAGCCATGATGCCGGAGGAAGGCCAGGGGTTTGATCCCAAGCGCTTGCCGGAGATTTTAAAGCAACTCAAGAAGGAAGAGCGAATGCGTCTGGCCGGCTTCCTCACATTGGATCAGGTTGAGCAATATAACAATCGTTCCTCACGGTCTGTTCAAGTCATGAGCTACAGCAGTGGCGGTGACGGCGCGGGAGCCTCGTCAGAGGCGTTAAACTTCTCGATTCAATTGCCCACCGGAGCCATCGAGGCTTCGGTGATTAAAACCTTGACCGTGGGCGACGATGTCAGCGGGGCGTTCATTTTCGAGGAAAGTGAAATCTTCACGGAAGGGGAGGAACCGGGCGAAATCATCTTCGACAACGGCGAACTGCCTCTGCTGCCGTTGCCACCCTATCCCGTCCCGCCGCCGCCGGAATAGCCCGCCCGCGCTTGGCCAAGCGCAGGCCAATGCTCCGTCACCTTTTCCGCTGTTTGGCGTTGGGGGCGTTGGTGTTGGGCAGCCACTTGGCCAGCCGCTTCTTTGTCTTGGCCAGTTTCGGGTTGTCGGCGAGGTTGCGCCACTCGTTCGGGTCGGCCTCGTGGTCGTACAATTCTTCGCTGCCGTCGGCATACCGGATGTAACGCCAGCGCGCGGTGCGCAGCCCGTGGTTGTTTCGCCCGTGCGTGGTGAGGGCGGGTCGTTGCCACTTGGCATTTTTGTCGGCAAGCAGCGGCACGAGGCTCCGGCCCTCGTTGGCCGGGTTGGCCGCGAGTCCGCACAGGTCGAGCAGTGTCGGGTAAATGTCGATCAACCCCACCGGCCGGTCCACCCGCACATCGGCGAGGGTGCCGCCCGGCAGCGCCTTGGCCAAGCCCTTGGGCACGACAAACATCAGCGGCGTGCGTGCGGACTCCTCCCACAGCGTGAACTTGCGCCAATGCTTTTTCTCGCCGAGATGCCACCCGTGATCAGTCCACAACACGACGATGGTGTTGTCAGTCTGGCCGCTTTTGTCGAGCGCATCGAGCACGCGGCCCACCTGCGCGTCTGCAAAGGCGGTCGCGGCGAGATACCCGTGCACTGCCTTGCGCCACTGCTCGTGCCTGAGCACCCGCGCGTGGTCGCCCTGCGGTTGGGCCATCTTCACGCCGGCGGCAGGGATGTCGTCGAGGTCGTCATCCGGCACATTGGGTAGGGTCAGTTTTTCCGCGTCGAACAGGTCAAAATATTTTTGCGGCACGTACCACGGCAGGTGCGGCCGGTAGATGCCGCAGGCGAGGAAGAACGGCTTGTCGCGCTTGCGGCCAAGCTGGCCGATCACCCAGTCGGCGACCTGGTGGTCACCCATTTTTTCGTCCGCCACATCGACCGGCCCCCAGTCGAAATGCGCCGCCTTGGGGATGCCGTTGACCGGGCGCTTGGCCGGTTGCGGATCGTTGGGCTTGTTCTTCGTTGGGCTGGGCCAGTAGCGGTTCCACGATGGCGGATCGGGAAACGGCCCGTGATAAATTTTGCCCGAGCCGCCGGCCCAGTAGCCGTGCTTCATGAAATGCTGCGGCAGCGTGACCGCGTTCGGCATGGCGGCGCGCCACGGCTGCGAGTTCAGGTACACGCCGGAGGTCGAGGGCAGGATGCCGGTCATCAGCGACGAGCGCGACGGGTTGCAGGCCGGGGCCTGGCAGTAGGCGCGGGTGAACAGGGTGGCCCGCTTGGCCAGGCGATCGAGGTTCGGTGTCCGGGCCTGCGGATGCCCGCCCAGCGCACCGATCCAGTCGTTCAAATCGTCGATGGCGATAAACAACACATTCGGCTTGGCTTGGGCATGGGCGAAGCCAAGCAGGACGGCGGCGAGAATGGTAAAGACACGTTTCATGGCGACAAAGTGATGAGGCCCGGAGAGTAAAGTCGCCTCTCCCCCGGCGCAAGACGCTTTCCTCTCGCTTGGGCCGGGAGGAGGATTTAATTTCGCGGTGTGGAACAAGAGGCCATCCAAGCCGCATTGAGAGAGATTGCCGCGGAGACCGACGCAACATTGAAAAGTCTCGGCCTGGCCTCGTTGTGTTCCGCTATGTTTCGAGATGCGGGAGTGGAGATCGTCGTGGTCGGCGGATCAGCCATCGAGTTTTACACCGAGGGGGCTTACACTTCCGGTGACTTGGATTTGTGTCTGGTTTCCCCAGGTAGCTTGTCGCTGCGTCGTCGTCAGGAATTGATGGGTAAACTGCAAGCCGAGGGCGGTCCGCGAAGCTGGCGCGTGGCGGGGTTGTTCGTCGATCTGCTTGGCCATGTGGAGAACTTTGCCCGGACCCAGCGCCGCGAAATCGCTGGACCGTACGGGTTGGTTCAGGTTTTTCAGCCGGAAGACTTGTTGGTCGAACGTGTCTTGGTTTCCACGTACCCGAGCCCGAATGAAGAGGCGCGGGATTGTGCCCGCAAACTTTTGGCCGTGGCATTGCGCGGGCAGTTGGAAATGGACTGGCCAGAAGTGCGCCGGCTTGCGGCGTTGCCGGAATACGATAACCTGGCTGCCTGCGAACACTTGGTCGCGGAGGTGAGTGATGAAATTGGAGTCGAAAGTCCCCTGCATTCCTAAACAGGGAGTGATGAGTTTTGAGGATTGGCTGGCGGGCCGCCGGGCGCGGCGCGAGTCCGGCAATCTCGTGGCCCCGGAGGTCATCCGCCGCAAAGCCAGCTCCAGCGACCGACGCCTTCGAAGCCAATTTAACGGAGACCGCGGGCTGCCATTCACAGCAACCGAAGAGTTGCAGGGGCGCAGCTGATTATTCGGTTGCAGTTTGAAGTTTTCCCAAGGGTTTTGGGCATCGGCAAAACACAATCAGACCGGTTCGGGGGCATTGCCCGGCTTTATGGGGAGGCGGGGTTGCGGGCGCTTGGCCAGGTGCATGTCTGCGTCGTCGGCGTGGGCGGCGTGGGGTCGTGGACGGTCGAGGCGCTGGCACGTTCGGGTGTCGGGGGGTTGACGCTGGTGGATCTAGACGAGGTCTGCGTGACGAATGTGAACCGGCAGTTGCCGGCGCTCGACGGTGGCTTCGGCAAATTCAAGGTGGAGGAGTTGGCCAAGCGCGTCGCGGCGATCAATCCCGACTGTCGGGTGAGGGCGCGCGCGGAGTTTTTCAACGACAAAACAAGCGGCGCAATCTTGGCGGACGGCTTTGATTATGTCGTGGACGCGATCGACAATGTCAGCAACAAGGCACGACTCATCGCCGACTGTCGGGAGCGGGGCATCCCGGTGATCACCAGCGGCGCGGCGGGCGGACGGCGCGATGGCACGCGAGCGGCGGTGGCCGACTTGGCCAAGTCCACCAACGATCCGCTGCTCTCCAAGGTGCGTGCGCAGTTGCGCCGGGATCATGGTTTTCCAAGGGAGGGTAAGAGAATGGGTGTGCCGTGTGTTTTCTCCCCGGAGCCGCCGGTTTATCCGAAGACGGATGGCACGGTGTGCGCCAGTCGCAGGGAAGCGGGGGAGTCGTCATCGTCGCTCAAGCTCAATTGCGAGCGGGGCTTCGGCGCGACGACATTCGTGACCGGGGCGTTCGGTTTTGCTGCGGCGGGAGAGGTGGTCCGGCGCTTGGCCGGCGAGTGTTCGGCGTGATTTTCACGGCGTGAGCCGGGCTTGTTTTTGGCTTGGGCGGTGCTACCGTCGTGGCGATGAGTCAGGGCGCTGTATCGGTTGAAGTGCGAGGGATTCTCCCCGCCAACAGTGGCTGCGCTGTCTTCATCGGGAACGAGGAAAAGGTGTTCGTCATTCAGGTGGAGCACAACATGGGCGCCGTGATCGGCATGTTCCTGAACGACACCCCGAAGGAGCGGCCGCTGACCCACGACCTGATCGGGCACTTGCTGGACGGGTTCGGCATCAAGCTGCTGCGGGTCGTCATCACGGAGTTGAAAAACTCGACTTACTTCGCCCGCCTGATTCTCGAGCAGGAAAACGAACTTGGCCGCAAGCTCGTGGAGGTCGATGCCCGGCCAAGCGATTGCCTGGCGTTGGCCGCCCACTACAAGTCGCCGGTGTACGTGGCGGCGGATTTGTTCGACGAGGTGGAGGACATGACCGAGGTGCTCACGCAGATTCAGGACTCCGCCGGCGACGAGGAGCAGGGTTGATTTTTATCGGCATGCCCGCCCCCAAACCCCAGCTTCCCGCCGAGCCGCTCTGCCTCATTTTCGGCGACGAGGATTTTCTTGTGCGCGAGCGCGCCAGTCAGGTTTTCGAGGGGTGGTGCGCCGACGCCGGAGGGGAAGACCACGAGATCGTCGACGGCACGGTGCGCAACGCCGCCGAGGCGCTGGAGGCGTTGGCCAAGCTCAACGAGGCGGTGCAGACGCTGCCGTTTTTCGGCGGAGCCAAGGTGGTGTGGCTGCGCGCGGCCAACTTTCTCGGCGACGAGCGCACGGCCTCAAGCCGCGAGGTGACCGATCGGCTGAACGGCTTGGCCAAGGACTGGGAGACGTTTGACTGGCAGGGGGTACAAGTGCTGATCAGCTCCGGCAAGGTCGACAAGCGCAAGGCGTTTTTCAAGTCGGCCAAGAAGATCGCCGCCGTCGAGGATCTGTCCGTTGCCGACAAGGAACGCGGCAGCAAGGCGGCGTTGGTCGTGCGGGAGCGCCTGGCCGAGCTGGGCAAAAAAATCACCTCGCACGTTGCCGACGAGTTGATCCTGCTGGCCGGCTCAAACTTGCAACAACTGCACACCGAGGCCGACAAACTCGCGGCATACGTGGGCGGGCGCGACGAGGTCACGCGGCAGGATGTGCACGAGATCGCCACCCGCACCAAGCAGGCGCAGGCGTTCGCGCTGGCCGACGCGCTGGGCGAGCGGAATTTGCCCAAGCTCCTGCGTGTGCTCGACGAGGAATTGTGGGTCGTGAAACTCGACGCCAAAAAATCGCCGATCGCGCTGCTCTACGGCTTGATCTCGAAGGTGCGAACGATGATTTTCCTCAAGGAAATGTTGCGGCTGAAATGGATTCGAGCTGCCGGTGGCTATCCGCAATTCAAGTCACAACTCGAGGCCATCCCGGACGAACGGCTGCCGGACGACCGAAAATTCAACCCCAAGGCGATGCACCCGTACATGCTCTTCAATGCGCTTGGCCACGCGCGGCGCTACTCGGAGGAGGAACTGACCCGCGCGATGGACATCCTGCTGGCCTGCAACAGGCAGTTGGTCTCGTCGAGCACCGACGACACACTGCTGCTGCAACAGGCGCTCGTGCAAATCGTCAGCAAGGCGGCGTGACCCGTCGCTTCGCGGAGGGTCGGTTGTGAGGTTCTCGGTGCTCGGTTCTTAGTCGCTTGGCCAAGCGGGGTTTTGAATGTTCATCGGGCGGGTTGTTCTTTAGGCTCTGCCGCGCATGAATCAAGTGGCTCTCATCACGGGTGCGTCTCGCGGCATTGGCCGTGGCATCGCGCTTGAGTTGGCCACGGCGGGATTCGACGTCGTCATCAACTACGCCGCAAACCAGGCCGCCGCCGCCGAGACGGCCAAGCTCTGTGTGGAGCGGGCAACTGCCGCCGGCCAAGCAATCCGCGCCGAGGTGTGCCAGGCCGACGTTGGCCAAGCGGGGGATCGTGAACGGCTAATCGGGTTCATCCGAGAGTCGCTTGGCCGGCTGGATCTGCTCGTGAACAACGCCGGCATCACCTCCATCGGCCGCGCCGACCTGCTCGACGCCACCGAGGAAAACTGGGACGCCCTCATGGCGGTCAACCTGAAGGGGCCGTTTTTTCTCAGCCAACTCGCCGCCCGCTGGATGGTTGAGCAGACCGAAGCCGATGCCGGGCGCCGCCCGAAAATCATCAACATCTCTTCAGTCAGCGCTCACGCCGTCTCGACTAATCGCGGCGACTACTGCGTGGCCAAGGCCGGCCTTGGGATGGTGACCAAGCTCTTCGCCGCGCGCCTGGCCGATCACGGCATCAACGTTTACGAGGTTTGCCCCGGCGTGATCGCCTCCGACATGACCGCGCCGGTGCGGGAGAAATACGACAAGCTCATCGCCGACGGGTTGACGCCGATCCGCCGCTGGGGCGAGCCAAGCGATGTCGGCAAGGCGGTCGTGGCGTTGGCGCACGATTATTTTCCGTTCACCACCGGCGAGGTGTTCAACGTGGACGGCGGCTTCAACATCCGGAAACTTTAAGGCATGGCCATCAAGATTGACCGCAAACTGACGCCACAAAAGCTCGTTCCCAAGCTCGAACGGTTTTTCGATCTATCGGGGCAGAAGATTTTGTCCATCGAGAAAAACAGGCGTGCGGCCAAGGGCACGCCGGTGTTCACCGTGAATGGCCAATACACCACGCGCGGCTGGACCGAGTGGACGCAGGGCTTTCAGTTCGGCTCGGCCGTGCTGCAGTACGACGCCACCAGCGACGAGCGGTTTTTGAAGATCGGCCGCAAAGGCACGGTGAAGCACATGGCCTCGCACGTGTCGCACACCGGCGTGCACGATCACGGCTTCAACAACATCTCGACCTACGGCAACCTTCGGCGGCTCATGCGCGAGGGGAAGATCGCCCACGGCCCGCGCGAGATGGAGTTTTACGAACTCGCGCTCAAGGTCTCCGGCGCAGTGCAGGCCGCGCGCTGGACGGACATTCCGGGCGGCGGCTACATTTACTCGTTCAACGGCCCGCACTCGCTGTTCATCGACACGATCCGCTCGCTGCGCTCGCTCGCCGTGGCGCATCAGCTTGGCCACGCGTTGATGGGAGAGAGGGATCGGAAAATTTCGCTGCTCGAGCGCCTCGTGCGGCACGCCGAGGCGACGGCGGCGCACGGTGTTTATTACGGCGAAGGCCGCGACGCTTACGACGTGCGCGGCCGCACGGCGCACGAGAGCATTTTCAACCTGAACGACGGCAGCTACCGCTGCCCGAACTCGCAGCAGGGCTACTCACCGTTCAGCACCTGGACGCGCGGTCTGGCCTGGGCGGTCTGTGGGTATGCCGAGCAGCTCGAGTTTTTCCGCACGCTCAAGGATGCCGCTCTCAAGCCGCTCGGCGGTCGGCGCAAATTGAACGCCATGCTGCTGAAGGCTGCCACCGCCACCGCCGATTTTTATCTCGAGAACAGTTGCACCGACGGCGTTCCAGCCTGGGACACCGGCGCACCGCAACTGCATCGCTTGGGCAACTACTTGGCCAAGCGCTCGAACCCGCGCAACGATTTCGAGCCGGTCGATTCCTCCGCGGCGGCGATCGCGGCGCAGGGACTGATCCGCTTGGGTAACTACCTGATCAACAGTGGCAAAAAAGCCGGTGGAACGCGCTATCGTCAGGCCGGCTTGACCATCGCCAACACCCTGTTGCAGACGCCGTACCTCTCCACGAGTGCCAGGCATCAGGGCTTGGTTTTGCACTCGATTTATCATCGCCCCAACGGCTGGGACCATATCCCGCGCGGTAACAAAATCCCCTGCGGCGAAAGCTCGATGTGGGGTGACTACCACGCGCGCGAGTTGGCGCTGATGCTCCTTCGCGAAGCGCGCGGTGAGTGTTACCCGACCTTTTTCGACTACTGATTCACCGTGGCTGAGCCGTTCAAACTCAAGCGCATCCCGACGCTGAAAACCCCGGGAGCCTTCCGCGAACACATCGCGTCGCTTGGCCTAGATTTGCCGTGCGATGACGCGATCCTGCCGCGCGCCGAGTCGCCCTTGGCCAAGCCGCTCGACCGAATCACGCTTGGCGGCAAAACACCCGGCAACCGCATCGCGATTCACCCGATGGAGGGCTGGGACGGCACGACAAGCGGCGGCGTGACCGACGAGATGACGCGCCGTTGGCAACGCTTCGGCGAGAGCGGGGCCAAGCTGATCCTCGGCGGCGAGGCGATGGCGGTGCGCCCCGACGGTCGCGCCAACCCGAACCAACTTATCCTCAACGAGGAAAACAAAGCCAACATCGCGAGTCTCCGCGACACGCTTGTCGCGGCGCACGCCGGGCGATACGGCTCGACCGATGACTTGGCGATTGGTTTTCAGCTCACGCACTCGGGACGCTTCTGCCGGCCCAACGAGAAAACCAGGTTCGAGCCGCGAGTCGCGTATCGGCACCCGATCCTCGACGCGAAATTCAACGTAACCAGCGACGATCAAATTTGGATCGACGACGAAATCGGCGAACTCATCGGCAGCTACGTCCGCGCCGCGCGACTCGCCGCCGGAGCGGGGGCAGACTTCGTCGACCTCAAGCATTGTCACGGCTATTTGCTGCACGAATTTCTCAGCGCCCACACTCGCCCCGGCAGGTACGGCGGCTCGTTCGAAAACCGCACGCGCATCGTGCGTGAGATCATCGAGGGCATTCGCGCGGACGGAAACAACATCGACGTGATCGTTCGCGTGAGCGCGTTCGACTTCGTGCCGTTCCGCCCCGCCCCGGCCCGGTCGCAGTCGGGCAAACTCGGCCCCGGCATCCCGGAGGATTTCTCCCATTGCCTACCGTACCACTACGGATTCGGGCTGAATCCCGATAACCCGCTCGAGGTTGATCTCACTGAGCCGCAGCAGTTTGTGAAGTTGTGCGGCGAGTTGGGCGTCAAGCTCGTGAGCCTCAGCGCCGGTTCGCCGTATTACAATCCGCACATCCAGCGTCCCGCCGCCTATCCGCCGTCCGACGGCTACCAACCGGCGCACGATCCGCTCATCGATGTCGAGCGGCAGGTTCAAGTCGTTCGCCAAATCCGCGAAGCCGCGCCCGCTAATCTCGCTATCGCCGGTTGTGCCTACAGCTACCTGCAGGATTTTTTACCGCACGTGACGCAGCGCCTCGTGCGCGAAGGGTGGGTGGATGTCGTCGGCTTGGGGCGGATGGTTTTGAGTTATCCGGACATGCTTCCCGATGCGATGGCCAACGGCGCGCCGACGCCCAAGCGCATTTGCCGGACGTTCAGCGATTGCACCACCGGCCCGCGCAATGGCATGATCAGCGGCTGTTTTCCGCTGGACGACTACTACAAAAACCGTCCCGAGTTCGATCAGCTCAAGCAGATTAAAAAGTCGCTTTAGACGACCGCCGACAAACGTGATTGTTCATCACAGTCAATTTCCGCATGCCGTTCAGCGACAGTTGCTCGACGGCCTTCGGGTTGGCCAGGTGCCGCCCAAGTTTTTGTACGACAGCGATCGCCAAACGCAAAAGTGGCTCGCGGTGCACAGGGCGCATTCGCCGTCGCGGACCGATGCCGGCGTGCAGTCGATTTACGACCGGGCATTTGACGAGTCGCTTGGCCAATCGGCGGATGAGGCGGTTTGTCTCGTTGGTCTGGGTTGCGGCGGCGGCCAAAAGGACACCCGCCACCTGGCCAAGCTGAAGTCGATTCACCCGATTGTCGACTACGTGCCGTGCGACGTCAGCCAAGCGATGACGCGGGTGGCGCGCGAAGCAGCGGCGGCGGAGTTGCCGCTCGAACGAATTCACCCGCTCGTGTGCGACTTGGCCAATGCGCCCGACCTTGGCCAAGTGCTCGACACTATCGTTTCGCCGGAAACCAAGCGCGTGTTCACCTTCTTCGGGATGATTCCGAACCTTGAGCCGGACGTGATCCTGCCGCGCCTGGCGGAGCTGTTGCTGGAGGGCGACCAGTTGTTGCTCAGCGCCAACCTCGCGCCTGGCGACGATTATAGAGGCGGCGTGGAAGTTGTTCTGCCACAGTATGATAACCCCGAGACTCGTGACTGGCTGCTGTCGTTTCTCGTTGGCTTGGGAGTGTCGGCAACGGAGGGGAAGTTGCGATTTGGTATTGAGGAAATTGACAAATTGTTGCGGATCGTCGCTGACTTCGAATTTTCCGAGTCGCTCGGACTGAGCATTGGGGGCGAGTCGTTTGAGTTTGCCGCCGGGCGTGCGTTGCGGCTTTTTTTCTCCTACCGCCACACCGAACAAACCTTGGCCAAGCACTTGGCCAAGCACAGTCTCACCATCGCTGCCTCGCAGATTGACTCCTCCGCCGAGGAGGGCGTTTTTCGCGTGGAGCGGGTCTAACTGTCGCCGTATTCTTCCTGGCGGATTTCGGCGATGGCATCGGAGTAGGCCTTGAAGATGTTGCCCTCGGGGATGACGCAGACGAGCTTCAGGTGATCCTCGGCGCTGACGACCGGGACGCTTTCGCCGACGAAGTCCCCCACTTTTTTCATTGCCGCAAAAATCGAGGTCATGTCGGTGAGCGTGATCTGCTCGTGCTGCACGAGGTCGCCAACGACTGGATCGTCTTTTGCCGGGTTGCGTTGAATATGCAGCAACTCGTTGAGGGTCACCTGGCCGAGATAGGTGTCCTTTTCGCTGACGATGTAGCCTTCAGTCTGGTCAGCGGCGAGCAACCGATCGAGTGCCTGGCTGCAGGGGGTCCCGGGAGTGACCTGCACGAAATCGCTGATGACGTAGTTGCGAATGGTCTTTTGCTGAAGGACGACCTTGTCCTTGCCGAGCGAGAAGTCGAAGCCGCGCGCGAGCAGTTGCCCGTCGAAGAGCGACCGGCCGAAAAGCCGCGAGCAGATGATGTTCGAGAACACCACGCTGATCAGCACCGCCTTGGCCAGGTCGTAATTCTCGGTCAACTCGAACACGACGAGGATGTTCGAGATCGGAGCGCCGATGACGGCGCTGGTCACCGCGCCCATGCCGCAGATCGCATAAAACGAGAGGTTAAGCGAACCGGGCACCAGCGCCTCGAGCGCGAACCCGAAGAGCGCGCCGAACGTGGCCCTGATAAATAGTGCCGGGCTGAACACGCCACCACCGAAACCCATCCCGAGGCAGAAGCCGGTCATCATCGATTTGCCGATGCACAATACGGCGAGCAGCAACAGCGCCTTGATCACGAACTCCTTTGCGCCGATGACCGAGTTCATTGTGGTCATGCCGGTGATGTAATCGAGATTGCCGGCGCGCACCTGCTCGATGTTCAGCGTGGCCTTGGTGGTTTCCAGTCCGGCCCCGAGCAACTCCGGCACGGCGAGGCAGACGAGGCCAAGCGCCAGCCCGGCCAGTGGCGGCTTGGCTCAGAGCGGCAACTTGAGTTTGCCGGCGAGTTTGCCGGACAGCAGTACGCCGCGCATGTAAAAGAGCGCCACCGCCGCGACGGCCACGCCGACAAGCAGGAACGCGCCGTATTGATATGCATGCTGAACGCTGACCTCGCCGACCTCGAGCAGGCGCGGTCGCTGGAACACTTCCGTTGCCATCACCTGGCTGATGTAGGCGGAGATGGTCACTGGCGCGAAGGCGCGGATCGAGTAATGGCGAAGGATGACTTCGTGCGCAAAAATGATGCCGGCGATCGGCGCGTTGAACGCGGTCGAGATGGCCGACGACACACCGCAGGCAATGGCGATCACGCCCTAGCGCCGATGATCCGCCGTGACCTTGGCCAGGAGCAAGCCGACGAACGTGCCGAGGCTGGCCAAGGGGCCGTACATGCCGACCGACGCGCCGAAGCTGATCGAGGTGAAGTTGGTGAGCGTGGTCAGCAACCCGGTGCGAACGGGGATTTTGCTGCTGCCGGTTTGTGACGCGAAGATGACATCCGGGATGCCGTGCGGCCGGTTGCCGCGGAGGAGTATCAGCAGTCCGCCGACGATCAAGCCGCCCGCGATCAGTGCGAGCACTGTGAACCACGGAAGCAGCTTGGCCCAGTCAGGATTGTTGCCGGGTGTGTGCCTGAATCCCATCCGGATCTCATAAGTGGTCGTGGCGTCGCGCGAGTGGGGAGAGATGAACAGCCTGTCGTTGATCCACGCGATGCCGGATACGAACGCCTCCGAGGCGACCGATGCCATCAAGCCAATAAACGCTGCCAGCCCGAAGGAGATCAGGAAGCGTTGTGGGGAGTAGTTCTTGAGCCAGCCAGTCATTGGGACTGCGGCCGCAGCAGCGGTTCCGTTTACGGCACGGGGAGTTCGTCGAGGATTTTCTGGATGATGGTCTCGGAGTTTTTCTCCTCGGCCTCGGCCTCGAAGGTGACGGACACGCGGTGGCGCAACACATCCTGCGCGACGCTCTTCACATCCTGCGGTGTGACGAAGCCGCGGCCGCGCAGGAAGGCGTGCGCCTTGGCCGTGAGCGTGAGCGCAATGGTGGCGCGAGGCGAGGCGCCGAGCTGGATGAAGTCGGCGACGTCGATGCCGTAACGCTCCGGGTCGCGTGTGCAGCAGACCATATCGACGATGTAGTCCTTGACCTTGTCGTCGGTGTAAATGCTGTTGATGACTTCGCGGGCCTTGAGGATGTCCTCGACGGTGACGACTTGCTGCGTCTCGGGCGCGGCGTTGGTGAGGCCCATGAGGTCGAGGATCTGGCGCTCCTCGTCGCGGTCCGGGTGGGTGATTTTCACCTTGAGCATGAAGCGGTCGATCTGCGCCTCGGGCAGCGGGTAGGTGCCTTCCTGGTCGATCGGGTTTTGGGTGGCCATCACGAGGAACGGCTCCGGCAGCGGGTATGTCTTGTCGCCGATGGTGACTTGCCGCTCCTGCATGGCCTCGAGCAGGGCGCTCTGCACCTTGGCCGGGGCGCGGTTGATCTCGTCGGCCAAAACCAAGTTGGCGAACACCGGGCCTTGCCGCGTGGTGAAGCCGCCGGATTGCGGGTTGTAAATCTGCGTGCCGACGATGTCGGCCGGGAGCATGTCCGGCGTGAACTGCAGCCGCGCGAACTGGGCGTCCATGCAGTTGGCGAGCGACTTGATGGAGAGCGTCTTGGCGAGGCCGGGCACGCCCTCGAGCAGCACGTGGCCGTTGGCCAGCAGGCCGATGATCAGGCGCTCTACGAGCATTTTCTGCCCGACAACGACCTTGCCCATTTCCCCCAACAACGGCTGCACGAAGGCGCTGGCGCGTTCGACTTCCTCGTTGATTGCTGTGATCCCTGCGTTCATGGGCGGCGGAGTATCTGCATTTTTCAAAATTAAAACAAGGTGCGGGCGCGCTCGATGTCGCGCGAAATCTGGGCGGCCAATTCGTCGGTCGAGCCGAACCGCTGCTCGTCACGCAGCCGCTCGACCAGCTCGATCTCCATCGCCTGGCCGTACAGGTCGGCGTCGAAGTCGAGCAGGTGCGCCTCGACTTGCAGCGTTGGCTCGGGGTTGGCCAAGGTGGGGCGCAGGCCGATGTTGAGCACGGAGCGGTGTGTCGCCTGGCCAAGCCGGGCGTGCGCGGCGTAGACGCCGTTGGGCGGCAGAGCCAAGCCGTTGGTGTCGAGGTTGGCGGTCGGGAAACCCAGCTCGCGGCCGTGTCGGTCGCCCTCGACGACGGTGCCCTCGATGGCGAATGTGCGGCCCAGCATCTGCCCGGCGTCGTCGAGGTGGCCGGTGCGCACGGCGGCGCGGATGCGGGTGCTGCTGACTGCCTGTCCGTCGAGCGACACGGCCTGCAGCCCGTGCACGTGGAAGCCAAGCGCTTGGCCAAGCGTGCGGAGCAACCCGACGTTGCCGTTGCGCCGGTGGCCGAAGGTGAAGTTTGCCCCGACACAAATGCTGTGGATCGTTCCGAAGCCGTCGGCGAGTTCGCGGACGAATTCCGCGCCGGGCTTGCGGCTAAACGCGGTGTCGAACTCGATGAGCAGTGCGGCGTCGATGCCGAGCGACTCGATGGCGCGGAGCCGCTGGGCGCGGGTTTGCAGCAGGGCAGGCGTGCGGTCGGGCGCGATGACGCTGGCCGGGTGGCGGTCGAACGTCACGGCGACGGAGCGGCCCTCGTTCCGGTGGCTGTCCTCGATGGCCTGCCGCAAAACCTGCTGGTGGCCAAGGTGCACGCCGTCGAACATGCCGATGGCGAGGCAGGCTTTGCGGCTGCCGTTGGCGAGATCGGCGGGTTGGTGGATGATTTTCACGACTCGGTGGCGGCGGATAGCTGGAGCATCGGCACGACGCGCCTGGCCAGATCGTCCGGCGAGAGGGTGGTGAGTTCCTCGAGTGGGGTGGCTGCGCTGACCTTGAATTTGCCCGAGACGGTGCGGCGCAGACCGGCCAGATGCGCGCCACAGCCAAGCGCCTGGCCAAGGTCATGCGCGAGCGTGCGGACGTAGGTGCCTTTTGTGCAGGCGACCTTGAACCAGGCAAACGGCGGCTCGTACTCGGTGATCTGGAAATTGTAGAGGTGAATGAAGCGTTTTCTGCGTTCGACTTCGATGCCTTTGCGGGCGAGCTTGTACAGTGGCGTGCCGTCGATCTTGATGGCGCTGACCATCGGCGGCAGTTGCAACTGGTCGCCGAGGAAGTCGTTGGCCTTTTCCTGCAACGCCTCGATGGTGAGGCCGGGCACCGGTTTGGTTTCGTCGATCTCGCCCTCGGCGTCGAAGGTGTTGGTGGTCTCGCCGAGCTTCATCGAGCCGACGTAAACCTTGTCGTCGGACATCATTTTCTCGGAGAGCTTGGTGGCCTTGCCGAGCAGGAGAGTCAGCAGGCCGGTGGCGGCGGGGTCGAGTGTGCCGCAGTGGCCGACTTTTTTTATGCGGTAACATTGCCGGACGGTGTCGACGATGTCGTGCGAGGTGGGGCCGGCCGGCTTGTCGATGAGGAGTGCGCCGTCCAGTGCGTTGAACTCCTTCATGCTCATGACGGGCGCGCGTCGAGCGCCTTGCGGATGGCGGCGACGACGCGGCGCTGGGTGGTCGGCAGTTTGCCGGGGATGCGCGCGCCGGCCGCGGCCGGGTGCCCGCCGCCGCCGAACAGCCCGGCGATGTCGCTGACGTTTATGTTCTTGTCCTTGGAGCGGAGGCTGATGCGCGTGAGCTCCGGTTCGAGTTCCTCGAACACACAGGCGACGACGACCGGCTCGATGGCGCGGACGTGGTCGATCAATCCCTCCGTGTCGCTGGCGGTGGCGCCGGTGCGGGAGAAGTCCTCCTGCTTCAGCCAAAAGTAGGCAATCTGGTTGTCGTGTGTGAGGCGAAAATTGTTGTAAACGCGCTTTAACAGCTTGACGCGGGAGAGCGGGTACGACTGGTAAACCTCGTCGCAGACGGTGGTGAGGTCGGCGCCTTTTTTCACAAGGTCGCCGGCGGCATAATAGGTCTCGGGCAGGGTGCTCGGGTACTGGAACGAGCCGGTGTCGGTGGAGATGGCGGTGAACAGGCAGTCGGCAATTCGCGGCGTGATTTTCCAGCCGGCCTCCCTGATGAGTTGATAGACCAACTCGCCGCTGGAGGGCTCCTTGCTGGCGATCCAGTTCACGTCGCCAAAGCGGGTGTTGCTGGTGTGGTGGTCGATATTGATGAGCGTCCCGCGGTTGGCGATGTGTTCCTGCGCGGTGCCCAGGCGCTCGATGCTCGCGGCGTCGACGGAGATGACGCAGTCAAACGGGCGTTTGATCGGCCTCGGCGACTGGATGAGTTGATCCGGGTCGAGAAACCGCAGCTTGGAGGGCACGGGATCCTGATTCCAGCAGATGACCTCCTTGCCCTGTTCGAGCAGCGCCAGCGCGAGGCCAAGCGTCGAGCCGATGCAGTCACCGTCCGGCCGCATGTGGCTGCAGACGGCGATGGTGTGGCTCTTGCCGATGATCTCGAGGATCCGGTCAATCGTTTTCAAACGGGTCTTCTTCATTCTCGACGTTGGCCAAGGGCGATTTTTTGTTGAGCTCGTCCAAAATGTGGAGCACCCGATCGCCGCGGTTGTGGGCGTCGTCCATGACAAACTTCAACCTTGGCGTGTAGCGAAGCTCGACCGCTTGGCCAAGCTGGCCCTGGATTTTGCCGGCGGCCTTCCGGACGGCGCGGAACGCCTTGTGCTGGCCCTTCTCATCGCCGATGGAGGAGACAAAAACCGTGGCGGAGTGGAGATCATTCGAGACGCCGACCTCGCTGACGCTGATGAGGCCAAGCTCGACAGGGAACTCGCGCCGGAAAATCTCGTTGAGTTCCCGCTTGAGAAGCTCTCGCACACGCTTGTGGCGCAGATTGGGCATGACTGAGGAGCGGTTGGATTACAATTTCTGGGCGACCTTCTCCTGCATGTAGCACTCGATGATGTCGCTCTCCTTAAAGTCGTCGAAGCCGTCTAGCCGAATGCCGCACTCCATGCCGGTGCGCACCTCGTTGACCTCGTCCTTGAAGCGCTTGAGCGTGTGCGAGATGCCCTCGTACACCAAGTCGCCCTTGCGGACGACACGCATCTTGCCGCGCACAATCTTGCCGCTGGTGACGGCGCAGCCGGCGACGTTTCCGCCCTTGCTGAGGTCAAAAATCTTGCGCACTTCCGCCTGGCCGGTGACGACATCCTTCAACAACGGGTCGAGCAGGCCGGCCATGGCCTCCTTCACCTCGTCGATCAACTCGTAAATGATGGCGTAGAGCTTGATCTCGACCCCCTCGCGCTTGGCCACCTCGCCGACGCCGGTGTCGATCTTGGCGTGGAAGCCGAGGATGACCGCGTCCGAGGCGCTGGCCAGCGTGGCGTCGGACTCGGTCACGGAGCCCACACCGGAGTGGATCACCTCGGACTGCACCTTGTCCGACTCGATCTTGTTAATGGAATCGACGATGGCCTCGACCGAGCCCTGCGTGTCGGCTTTGATGATGAGCTTGAGTACCTTGTCCGAGGCCGCCTCCATGCGGCTGAACAACGTCGCAAGAGTCATCTTGCGTTTGCGTGCCGAGGCTTCGTCGCGCTGCTTCGTGTCGCGATCCTCGCAGACGGAGCGGGCCTCTTTTTCGTTGGGAAGAATGTTGAACTCCGCGCCGGCATCGGGCACGCCGTTCAGGCCGAGCACCTTGACGGCAGAGGAGGGGCCGGCTTGCTTGATGCGTTTGCCCTCGTGATCCACAAGCGCGCGCACCTTTCCGAAGTGGTTGCCGCAGACCATCACGTCGCCGACCTTCAGCGTGCCCTTGCGGACGAGCAAAGTGGCCGTTGGCCCGCCGGCCTCCAAGCCGGACTCGACGACGTTGCCGACCGCCTTGCGGTTGGGGTTGGCCTTGAGCTCGAGCACCTCGGCCTGCAGCAACATCATCCCGAGCAGCTTGTCGATGTTCGTGTTTTTCAGCGCGGAGACATCGACGAAAATGGTTTGCCCGCCCCACTCCTCGCAGACGAGGCCCTTTTCCTGCAGTTGCGTGCGGGCCATCATCGGGTTGGCGGACGGGTGGTCAATCTTGTTGACGGCCACGATGATCGGCACCTCGGCGGCCTGCGCGTGGGCAAGGGCTTCCATCGTCTGCGGCATGACGCCGTCGTCCGCGCCGACGACGAGGATGACGATGTCGGTGACGTTGGCGCCGCGGGCGCGCATGGCGCTGAACGCGGCGTGGCCCGGCGTGTCGAGGAAGGTGATTTGCTCGAGCTTTTTCGGATGGTCGGGGTGCGGGACGTTGATGGTGTAGGCGCCGATGTGCTGGGTGATGCCGCCGGCCTCCCCGGCGGCGATGTTCGAGTGGCGGATGACGTCGAGCAGCGTGGTTTTGCCGTGATCCACGTGGCCCATGATCGTGACCACTGGGGCGCGGGGTTGCAGATCCTCCTCGATGTCGTCGGCGTCGAGCACGACTTTTTTCATGGTGGAGGTCTTGACGAGGCCGGCGCCGCGCTCGCGGCGCTCGAGCCGGAATCGGAAACCGTGCTTGGCGCAGATTTCGCGGGCGACCGGCTCCTCGATGGATTGGTTGATGTTGGCGAAGACGTTGAGCGCCATCAGGTCGGCGATCAACTGGAATGGCTTGCGCTTCATCTCGTCGGCGAGATCGCGGACGATGATCGGCGGCTTCATGGCGATCAGCGGGCCATTGGCCGGTGCCGTGAATTTTGGCTTGGGCGGGCCGGGAGCGGTTGCGGGAGCGGTTGCGGGAGCGGTTGTGGGAGCGGTTGTGGGAGCGGTTGCCGGCCGCTTGGCCTCCGGGGCCTTGGCCGGTTTCTTGTCTTTTTTCTTTTTGCGTTCGCGTACCGCCGGTCGAACCGGCATGTTGCCCAATTCGATAAAGCCCACTTTTTTACCCAGATCGGTTGACTCTTCCTCCTCCTTCTCTGGCTCCTCGGCTTCCTCTTCCTCGGCGGCATCCTGCTCCGCATCGGCCTCGGTTTCGTCGGCAGTCTCCTCTTCGGGTTCCTCGGCGGGAGCGGTGATGATGACCGGCTCGACCGCAACCGGAGCGGGCTCGGGCTCGGGTTCCTGGGTGCCGGCGATTTTTTCCTCGAGGTACTCGGCGGTTATTTTGTCGAGGGTGCTCGAGGCAACCTTCGCGTTGGTGATCCTCAACTCTTTGGCCTTGGCCAGGACTTCCTTGCTGGGTATCCCTACCTTTTTGGCAATCTCATAAATGCGAACGGGCATAAAAAATATCTGTTTGCGGCTTGGCCAAGGGCAGCGTCGCGCTTGGCCAAGCGGCGGCGGAATGTATCCGGTTATTCAGCCTCCTTGGGCTGGGCGGATGCTTCCTCGGCGGCTTGAGGCTCCGCTGGCTCAGGAGCAGGTGTCTCTGCCTCGGGTGCTGCTTCATCCCCGGTCTCGGCATCGGCTTCGGGGGCCGCGTCGTTTATCAGCGGGTTGGTGCCCGCTCCCGCGCGACGCACCTTCTCGGCGAGGGCGGCCGCCAGGACCGACTCGGCATGTTCGGCGAGGCCCGGTATGTCGGCGAGGTCGGATGCCTCGACGCCGTTCAGGGCATCCAACGTCAGGAGACCCGCGTGCACGAGGGCGTCGGCCTGCTCCTTCTCGATGCCGGGGATGGCGGCTAAGGCGTCAACGGCATCGGCCACTTGCTCCTCGAACCCGACCCGAACTTCCTGCTCGGGATCGATGTCGATCTGCCACCCGGTGAGTAAGCTGGTGAGGCGGGCGTTTTGGCCGCGCCGACCGATGGCCAGCGAGAGTTGATCGGGATTCACCAGGACGTGAACCCGTTTTCTGTCCTGCTGAATCTCCAGCCGCTTGAGTTGTGCCGGGGCGAGGGAGTTGGTCACGTAAGTCTCGACGTCCGAATCCCAGCGGATGATGTCAATTTTCTCGTTGTTGAGTTCCCGAACGATGTTCTTTACGCGTTGGCCGCGAAGCCCGACGCAGGCCCCGACGGGATCCACCTTCTCGTCTCGCGAGTGCACCGCGAGCTTGGTGCGAAAGCCCGGTTCCCGGGCGATGGCCTTGACCTCGATGGTGCCGTCGTTGATCTCGGAAACTTCGAGCTGAAACAGCTTGAGGACAAAGTCGGAATCTCTGCGGGAGAGGATAATCTCGGAGCTGCTGTCGGATCCCTCCACGGCCTTGACCAGGCAGCGGATGCGTTCGCCCCGTTGGTATTCCTCGGTGGGCACCCGCTCGCGGTTGGGCAGCAGAGCCTCAAACTTGCCCAGGTCAACGAGGACATCCGAGCGGTCGAATCCCCGTACCTCGCCGCTGACGATGTCGCCGATGCGGTCTTTGAACTCGGTGTAGATCAACGCTTTCTCCGCTCGGCGAATGGCCTGCATCAGTGCCTGCTTGGCATTCTGCGAGGCGATCCGGCCGAAATTTTTCGGAGTGACCTCGACTTCAAGCTCCTCCTCCAATTGGGCATCCGGCTTGAAACGCTGAGCGGAGTCCAGGCTGATTTCGTTTTGTTTGTCGGTGACCGTCTCCACCACGATCAACGTGGCGAAGGCGCGGATGTCCCCGTCTTTGCGGTCGATCTCACAACGCAGTTCCCGGGCGGGGCCGACTGCGCGCTTGGCTGCGGAGACCATTGCATCCTCGACAGCGCTGATAAGGATCTCGCGATCGAGCCCCTTTTCGCGCTCCCAGTATTCCATGCTGGCTATAAATTCTGCATTCATCGTATCCGTCTTTCGACAAGGCCCAAACCGTTCGTGCCGAACAAAAAAGCCGGAAGATTGCTCCCCGACTCCACTCGTCCGTAACAGAGTTGACTCACTACGTTGACACCCGGAGGTGGCAACCGGCTTGAGGCTAGTCGTTTGGCCCAAGCAGCGTCAAGTGCAAAAGGCGTCCCGATTTGGCTGTTTTTTGTTATTTTGCCAGAAACAGGCGGCTTGAGACGAATTTGGGTTTCCCGGTTGGTTGCCTGCGGGTAGCTTGTCGGCGAAGTGGCGAACGATCGACCGAAGGATGCCTGGCAGCCATTGACATTCGGGGGCGTGGCCCGGTTTGCCATGGCCAGTCGCTGGCGGTTGCTGGGGGTGGAACTGGTCTTCGCCCTCTTGGTTGCCGCCACGGCGGTTTGGTTTGTCCAGCAAGCTTGGGTGCCGGAAATCGAAAAGGCCATCCAGCAGATGCCCACGACTGGGGAGATTCGCGGCGGCCGCCTCGCTTGGCCAAGCGAAGCGGTGCTTCTGCAGGAGGGGCCGTTTATGCGGATCGATGTGCGCCCGGGAGGCTTCACGGAAATGGGTGTCGTGGAATCAGCCGATCTTGTGTTGGCCTTTGGCCCGAACGATTTGCAGGTAGGCAGCAGCTTGGGGCTTGGCCTGTTGACGCTGCCTTATCCGACGGGATGGATTTTGTCATTCAGCAAAACCGAGCTTGAACCTTGGTGGGGGGCTCGCTCTCACATGGTGCTGGCTGGGTTTGGCCTGCTGGTCATTCTCGCGCTGCTCTGCGCCTGGTCCGCGCTGGGCTGGCTGTACATGGTTCCGGTCAAAATTTTCTCTGTCAACCAAGTGAGCTGGGCTGGAGCCAAAAAAATCGCCGTCGCCGCACAAATGCCGAGCGTCTTGGTGATGATCGCCGGCATTGTCCTTTACGGCCTGAAGCAAATCAACCTCGTGGCGTTGCTGGCCGTGTGGGGCGTCCACTTAGTGTTGCCGTGGGTCTATTTGATGTTTTCCCCGATCCTCGCCCCGAAGCCACCCAAGCCAAAAACCAAGGCGAAAAAAACAAAGGCCAAGCGCCGAACGGAAGACAATCCCTTCGACGAATCTTCAGAAAGTTCTGGCAACCCCTTCGGCAGCGACTGAAGCAACCAAGCGCTTGGCCAAGCGCGGTCGAACAACACCCAAATAAGCGGGACGCGCCCTCAGTTAAGCAAGCGGGAGGTGAGACATTGTGACTCACATGGCTCGGATTCAGAGTGATTTTGGGGTGGGGTTTATTTCGTTAATATGCTTATTACAAGTTAGTTACAGTTTTCAATGGGCACTTGGCATTCAGGTTGCTTGAGGGGGACTGTATTTGTTATGGGAAAAGTTTTAGGAATTGATTTAGGAACGACGAACTCCTGCATGTCTGTTATGGACGGCGGCGAGCCGCTCGTGCTCGAGAATTCCGAGGGCCGTCGGACGACACCTTCGGTGGTGGCGTTCGGCAAGGACGGCGAGCGCTTGGTCGGTGATGCAGCCAAGCGTCAGGCGGTGACCAACCCCGAGAACACCGTTTTCTCCATCAAGCGTTTCATAGGCCGCAAGTTCGACGAGGTCGGCGAGGAAACCAAGCGCGTCCCTTACAAGGTTGTGAAGGCTTCCAACGGAGACGCCGCCGTCGAGGTGGAGGTCAACGGGGAAACCAAGCAGTTCAGTCCACCGGAAATCTCAGCGATGATCCTGGGCAAACTCAAGGCCGACGCCGAGATGCGCCTGGGCGAAACGATCACCGAGGCCGTCATCACGGTGCCGGCCTATTACAACGACACCCAGCGCCAGGCCACCAAGGATGCCGGCAAGATCGCCGGTCTCGAGGTGTTGCGAATCATCAACGAGCCGACCGCCGCCTCGCTGGCTTACGGGCTCGACAAGAAGGAGGATCAAAACATCGCCGTGTTCGACCTTGGCGGCGGGACGTTCGATATTTCAGTGCTGGAGATTGGCGACGGTGTGTTCGAGGTGAAAGCCACCAACGGCGACACCCAACTCGGCGGCGACGACTGGGACAACGCGGTCATCGACTGGGTGCTCGACAGCTTCAAGGAGGAGAACGGCATGGATCTGCAGAACCAGCCCGATGCCCTGCAGCGCATCAAGGAAGAGGCCGAGAAAGCCAAGATTTCCCTGTCCAGTTCCACGAGTTACGACCTGAACCTGCCGTTCATCACTGCGGACGCCAGCGGGCCAAAGCACATCAACCTTGCGTTGTCCCGCGCCAAGCTGGAGCAGTTGTGCGAGCCGTTGTTCGACCGGATCAAAGGGCCGGTGGAGTCCTGCTTGAAGGACGCCGAGGTCGCTACATCCGACATCAAGGATCTTGTCCTGGTGGGCGGAATGACTCGCATGCCCAAGGTGGTCGAGACCGCCGAGGCCATCGTCGGCATGAAGCCCAATCAAGGCGTGAATCCTGACGAGGTGGTGGCGGTTGGCGCGGCCATCCAGGGCGGTGTCTTGAAGGGCGACGTGAAGGACGTCCTGCTGCTCGACGTCACGCCGCTCTCACTCGGCATCGAGACGATGGGCTCTGTGATGACCAAGCTCATCGAGCGCAACACCACCATCCCGACCAAGAAATCTGAAATTTTCTCCACCGCCGCCGACAACCAGCCCGCCGTGGACATTCATGTGCTGCAAGGCGAGCGCGAGTTTTCCAATGACAATAAGAGCGTTGGCAAGTTCCAGTTGACCGAGATTCCACCAGCACCGCGCGGCACCGCGCAGATCGAGGTGACGTTCGACATCGACGCCAACGGCATCCTCAACGTCAGCGCCAAGGATCTCGGCACTGGCAAGGAGCAGAAAATCACCATCACCGCCAGCAGCGGCCTCTCGAAGGAAGACATTGAGAAAATGAAACAGGACGCCGAGACGCACGCTGACGAAGATAAAAAACGCCGCGAAGAAGTGGATCTGCGCAATAACGCCGACAATCTGGCCTACCAGACTGAAAAGCTGCTTAAGGAAAACGGCGACAAGATTTCCGGCGACAAAAAGAGCGCGCTCGAGTCAGCCAACGATGAGTTGAAGGACGCGCTGAAAGGCTCAGACGCCAACGCGATCAAGGTCGCCACGGAGAAACTGCAGCAAGTCGTGCAGGACGCTTCCGCCGATATTTACAAGGCCGCGCAGGAAGCCCAAGCGGCTGGCCAAGCGGAGCCAGGCGGCGACGCTGCCTCAGCCGATGATGACGAACCGGCCAAGAAAGACGAGGGGCCGATCATCGACGCCGAGGTCGTGGAGGAAAAGACGAACTAGAATTTTCGCCGCGCTTGGCCGGGATCGGGTGGTCCTGACTATCCGGCGCGACAAACTTTCCCGCCTCGTGCGGGAACACCAAAACAAGTTAGATAAAAAACAAACATGGCACTAAAACTAAAACCGCTCGGAGATCGCATTATTGTTGAGCCGATCGAGGACAAGGAGCAGCAATCGGAGGGTGGTATTATCATCCCGGATTCTGCCAAGGAAAAACCCACCGAAGCCAAGGTATTGGCATTGGGCACTGGCAAGACCGACGACAATGGCAACAAGATTGCCTTCGAGGTCAAGAAGGGCGACAAGGTGTTGATCAGCAAGTATGGCGGCACCGAGATCAAGGTCGATGGCAAGGAACTCAAGATTTTGAGTTCCGACGACATCCTCGCAATCGTTGGATAATTTTTGAAAGGAACAATTAACTATGTCAGCAAAACAACTGAAGTTTGATGAGTCCGCGCGGCAAGCCTTGTTGAGGGGTGTTTCCATCCTGAGCAAGGCCGTGACCGCGACCCTCGGCCCCAAGGGCCGCAACGTCGTCCTCGACAAGAAGTTCGGCTCCCCCACAGTCACCAAGGACGGTGTCACCGTGGCCAAGGAGATCGACCTCGAGGATCCGTTCGAGAACATGGGCGCCCAGATGGTGCGCGAAGTGGCGAGCAACACCAGCGACGCCGCTGGTGACGGCACCACCACGGCAACCGTCTTGGCCGAGGCCATCTTCCGCGGCGGCCTCAAGCACGTCACCGCCGGGGCCAGCCCGATCGCCATCCAGCGCGGCATCCAAAAGGCGGTCGATGCCGCCGTCAAGGCGCTCGACAAGGCAGCGAAGAAGGTGAAGGACAAAGAGGAGATCAAGCAGGTCGCCACGGTGTCCGCCAACTGGGACGAGGAAATCGGCGAGATCATTGCCGACGCCATGGACAAGGTCGGCAAGGACGGCACCATCACCGTCGAGGAGGCCAAGTCCATCGAGACCACGCTCGACGTCGTCGAGGGTATGCAGTTCGACAAGGGTTACCTTTCGCCGTACTTCGCCACTGACACCGACAGCATGGAGTGCCGTCTCGAGGACGCTTACATTCTCATCTACGAGAAAAAAATCACCACCCTCAAGGACATGGTCCCGTTGCTCGAGAAGGTCGCCAAGACCGGCAAGCCGATGCTTATCATCGCCGAGGACGTCGAGGGCGAGGCCTTGGCCACGCTCGTCGTGAACCGCATTCGTGGCACGCTGAACATCGCCGCCGTCAAGGCGCCCGGCTTCGGCGACCGCCGCAAAGCCATGCTCGAGGACATCGCCATTCTCACCGGTGGCCGTTGCATCACCGAGGATCTCGGCATCAAGCTCGAGTCCGTCGGGTTGAGTGACCTTGGCCGCGCCAAGAGCATCGTGGTGGACAAGGAAAACACGACGATGGTCGAGGGGGGTGGCAAGTCCTCCGAGATCCAGGCTCGTGTGAATCAGATTCGCCGCCAGATCGAGGAGACCACCTCCGACTACGATCGCGAGAAACTGCAGGAGCGCTTGGCCAAGCTGGCCGGTGGTGTCGCTGTCATCAACGTCGGTGCAGCCACCGAGACCGAGATGAAGGAAAAGAAGGCCCGCGTCGAGGACGCCCTGCACGCCACCCGCGCCGCAGTGGAGGAAGGCATCGTCCCCGGTGGTGGTGTCGCCCTGTTGCGCACCCGCCCGGCCATCAGCAAGCTGCAACTCGAAGGCGACATGCAGATCGGTGTGGGCATCATCTGCGATGCCGTCGAGTCGCCGCTCCGCGCTCTCGCCGCCAACGCCGGCCTTGAGGGTGCCGTGATCGTCCAGGGAGTCCTGAACTGCAAGGGCAACACCGGCTTCAACGTCGCGACCGAGAAGTACGAGGACCTCGTCAAGGCCGGCGTGGTGGACCCGAAAAAGGTCACCCGCACCGCGCTGCAGAACGCCGGCTCCATCGCCGGGTTGCTGCTCACCACCGAGTGCCTGATCACCGAGATCCCCGAGAAAGATCCGCCCATGCCGGCGGGCGGTGGCCACGACCACGGCATGATGTAATTCAAGCTGCTCCAAAAACAGCAAACCAAGGGCGAGGCAATAAAAAGCCTCGCCCTTTTTTTGTCGGTAAGGCCGGCTGTCCCACCTCCTCTCCCTTGGCCAAGCGCTTGGCTTGGGGGCAACTCCGGCTTGGCAGGCGCGCTGGGCTCTGCTTAACTCAACGCCCGTTGATGTATCTCCGTTGGGCTTGTTTTTCTCTCTCACTGCTCGTCGCTTGGCCAAGCGCCGTCCGGGCGGCCGAACCGGCATCAACGGACGAGCCGGTGTGGGAGATCGAGTCGCTCGAGCCGGGCGAGTTCGACTACCACCTCGACAAGGGGTTGGTCATCCTGAACGACCGTTTCCGCATCACGTTCGAGGAGCAGGGCGAGCGCGCCTACATCATCGCCGACCGAGGCCGCCTCGACCAAACCACCGGCGAGATCTTCGCCGAGGGCGGCGTCATCCTGCAAAACCAGGATCGCGTCGTCACCTCCGACCGCCTGTTTTACAACTTCCAAACCCGCGCGATGCAGACCGACAACTTTCGCGCGGGGCAGGCGCCGTTTTTCGTCGAGGGCACCAACATCAAGGGCGACGCCACGAGCAACCGCTACTCGGCCGACGACGTTTGGCTGACCACCGACGACCGCTCCGACCCGGTGCTGCGCCTCCGCACCCGCCACTTGAGCATCGTCCCCGGCAAATACGTCGAGGCCCGTGGCGCAACGCTTTACGCCGGAAAAGTCCCGGTGTTTTATTTTCCGTACTACCGCCACCGGCTCGACCGGCCCCCGAACCAATGGGGCCTCACGCCCGGTTACCGCAGCCGCTTCGGCCTGTTTTTCGAGGGCTCGTATGACTGGCACTTGAGCGACCGGCTGGGCGGCGAGGCGCACCTCGACTACCGCACGCGCCGGGGCTGGGCTGTCGGCCTCGACACGCGCTACGACCTTGGCCAAGCCGGCAGCGGCGAGGCGTCGGTTTACCTGCTCGACGACCGCGATCCCGCCGCCGGCGCGGGCCGCCTTTCCCGCAGCACCGACTTCACCGACCGCAACAACCGGCATCGGCTCAGCCTTTATCACTCGGTCAACATCCGGCCCGACTTCACGGCCAAGCTCGTGTTGCAGGATCAGAGCGACGCGTTCGTGAACCGCGACTTTTTCGAGGGCCAATTCCGCCGCAACCCGCAGCCGGCGTCGCACGTCGAGATCGCGAAGCATTGGCGCAACTTCAGCGTCAGCCTGCTCGCCCAGCCTCGGGTCGATGACTTTTACCAGACCGTCGAGCGGCTGCCGGAGATTCGCGTGACCGGCCTTCGACAGCGACTCGGCGCGTCGCCGGTTTTTTACGAGAGCGAAACCTCGGTCGGCCACTTCAGGTTTCGCCCGGCCGACACCGACCTTGGCCTGCACGATTACGAGGCGTTCCGCGCCGACACGCACCAGCAACTGCTCCTGCCACGCACGTACTTCGGCTGGCTCAATGTCACGCCGCACGCCGGTGTCCGGCTGACGCATTACGGAGCGACGGCCGGTGGCGATCCCGCGCTTGGCCAAGCCGGCGGGATGGATCGCTCCGTGTTCAACACCGGCGTCGAGTTGTCGTTCAAGGCGTCGAGCACGTGGGCCAACGCGTCGAGCCGCCTGTTCGATGTCGACGGACTGCGGCACATCGTGCAGCCGTTGGCCAATTACATTTACGTGCCGGAGCCGGACAAGCGCCCGTGGGAACTGCCCCGGTTCGACCGCGAGCTACAGGCGCTGCGCCTGCGGCCGATCGATTTCCCCGGCTACAACTCGATCGACAACATCGACTCGCGCAACGTCGTGCGCTTGGGTATCCGAAACCGTCTGCAAACCAAGCGCAACGGCCAAGTCGACGACTTGCTGAACTGGGAACTGTTCACCGATTGGCGTTTGGAGGCGAACGAACGCGAGGCGCGCTTCAGTGATGTATACTCCGATCTGGAACTCACGCCGCGCTCGTGGCTGCTGCTCGGTTCCGAAGTGCGCTTCGACCCGAACGACCGCCGACTCAACGAGGCCAACCACACGATCTCGCTGCTACCCAACGACCGCTGGAGCTGGACGCTCGGCCACAGGTACCTCCGCGATTTGTCGCCGGACGAGCTGCGCGAGCGCTACCCGTACGACCCGTTTTTCCAGCAGCAAATCGACGCCGATTGGCGCTGGGGCAACGACCTGTTGTTCAGCCGCGTGTACTATCGCCTGAACGAGGAGTGGGGGTTCCGGATGATCCACCAGTTCGAGGCCAGCGACGGCACGATGGAGGAGCAGAGCTACAGCGTGTACCGCGACTTCACCAGCGTGACGGCGGGGCTGCGCTTCCGCCTGCGCGATCATCGCTCTGGCAAGGATGACTTCAGCGTGAGTCTGGTTTTCTCGCTTAAGGCCATGCCCAGCGTGGGCTTGGGCAACGACAGCAACCGCCTCGAGACACGTCTCTTCCGCTAATCGAGCGCGCGCTCGACGCCGCTTGGCCAAGCGACTAATTTCCCCGGCGTGAAAGCCAATCTCCGTTTCCTCTTTGTGTTCTCGTTGTTGCTCACCGCTGTCGTTGGCAGGGCAGAGCGCCTGGTTTTGGTCAGCGCATCCTACGGCAAAAACATCGTCGCAATCACCGATCGCAACGGCGACGTGCTTTGGTCGCACAAGACCGCCGGCCCGAAGCAGGGCCACACCGGCCATCACGACGTGCACCTCCTGCCCAACGGCAACATTCTTTACCATGACAGTTGGACCAAGCTCACCGAGATGACGCTCGGCAAAAAAGTCGTCTGGACTTACGACTCCGCCTCGATGAACGGCAACAAGGGCAAGCGGGTGGACGTGCACGCCTTCGCGCGGTTGAAAAACGGCAACACCTCCATCGTCGAAAGCGGAGTGGGCCGCATCATCGAGGTCGATAAAAAGGGCAACATCGTCCACGAAATCCTGATGAAGAGGGACGGCCGCCAGCACACGCGCTGGGTGCGCTTCACGCCGGAAGGCAACCACCTCGTCACCTCCGAGAACCCGGGCGTCGTCACCGAGTACAACCGCAAGGGCGAGATCGTTTGGGAGTACCTCATCAAGACCCGCTGTTACGGCGCGATCCGGTTGAAGAACGGCAACACGCTGATCGCCTCCGGCAGCGGCCACAGCGTGGTCGAAGTTTCGCCCGACAAAAAAGTCGTTTGGGAGATCGAGGACAAAGTCCCCGGCACCGACATCGGCCTCGGCTGGATGACCGCGTTGCAGGAACTCCGGAACGGCAACTTCATTATTGGCAACTGCCACGCCGGCGAGGCTAACCCGCAAATCTTCGAGATCACGCGCGACAAAAAAGTCGTCTGGGAATTCGACGAGTGGGAATTGGTCGGCAACGGCTTGGCCGTTTGGCAAATCCTCAACGACAAACAGTCCAAACGCCTCCGTAAACAACTCGCCAAGCTGGAAAAGTAATAGCGAGGCAGGGCTACCTCCCTTCAGCTTTCAATTCTGCACCTGTCTTGCCGCCGTGTTTGCGCAGCAAGTCGGCGGCTTCGTTGCGGTTCCAGGATTTTGCCCAATCAAGCGCCGTGTCCCCCTTTTCATCGAGGACGTTTGCGTTCGCGCCATTCGCAAGCAACAACTTGATAATGTAGGTTTGGTTGTTTGCCGCTGCATGGTGCAACGGCGCCTGGCCAATGTTGTCAAGGCTGTCCAGGTCCGTTCCCGTGACGATGTGCAACTCGATTTCCTTTCGATCGCCTTTGGCGGCAGCGGTCCAAATGGTCATGGTAGGTGGCACCACGACTTCAACCGAACCGTTGGCTTCGGAAGAGGGGGTAGCAGTCTGAAGGTCGCTCAACCTTGTTTCCAGCCGAGCCACCCTCTCCTTCAGTTCATCAATCTCCGGCTGGAGATTCGAGGTGGTCTGTTCATTGTGGATGTCTGTTCCGTTGCTGCATCCGATCAGGAGCACAATGGATACCATGGGGAATAATGAGATAATCTTACTTGTTGGTTTCATGATGGGGCGACTGTCATTCGGATGCGTTCTATTTTCAAGGCGTTTTCACTGTTGCCCCAAAACTCATTCGACCTTTTAGCCCCGCTTGCCGGTCACGCTGAACAGCGTGAACACGGTTACGTTCACCACCACGCCGCAGAAGCCGATGTCGGCGATTTGCTTGAGGCGGGCGAACAGGCCCACTGCCGCCGAGTCGCTACCGGTGACGATTGCCAGCAGTGGGCTGAACATCAGCACCACCAGCGTACCGGCGACAATTCCGGCGATCGCACCCTGCCTCGTGCCGCGCTTGAGGAACAAGACGTCGAACGTCACCGGCAGCAGTTGGCTCGAGAAGGCGATGGCCAACAGGCTCATCGGCATAATCATCCCGATCGGGTCGAAACTCTCGCTGCCGCGGCTGACGAACACCATGCCGAGTGCCAGCAGTGTCGCCGCCGCGATCACGCCGCGCCCGACCCACAGCCGGCTTTTCTCCGAGGCGCTTGGCCGCAGGATTCCGGCGTAAATGTCGCGGGTGACCACCGCGCTGAGCGCGTGCAAATTGCTGTCGGCGGTGCTCATCGCCGCCGCCATGATTGCGATGATCACCAGCGTGGCCAGCAGCAGTCCCGCCGGGCCAAGCAGCTCCGGCAGGTGGCGCTTGAGCACGACGACCATGATTTGATCAAAGTCACGCGGCCCCGCGCCAACGTCAGGGTGGGGCAGGGGCTTGCCGCCCTTGGCCAAGCGCCCCGGCAGATCGGCTTCGCTGACGGTGACCGCTTGGCCATCGACCTGCACCTGGTAGTCGAAGGCACCGTCGGCGCCTGGCTTGGCCACGGGATAAAGCACTTGGCCGCCCAAGCCGACCAGCATCACGCCAAACAGAAAACAGGCCGTCAGGCTAAGCGCGAAAATGACCGCGCTGCGCCGGAGCGCCTTGGCCGACTTGGCCGCGTAAAAGCGCATCCATTGCGCCGGCTGGATCATCGAGCCAAGCGCGCCGAAGATGCAGAGCGTGAACAGTTTCTCCGGCGTGAACGAGCCGGTGGTGCCGGGGACGGTGAGGGACGTGCGCGGCAACTCGGCGACTTTCGCGAAAAAAGCGGACGGCCCGCCCAGGGCAGCCACGGCGGCGGCACCGGCAAGCAGCATCCCGCCCATCAGCAGCGTGCCTTGCAGTGCATCGGTCCACGCAACGCTGCGCATGCCGCCGATCATGATGTAAAGCATCGTCACGAGCGACAGCAGGCAGGCGCCGATCTCGAACGCGTGTTCGCCGCCGAAGAGTTGGCTCGAAATGATCCCGCCCGCCTGGATCTGGATGACGACGTACGGCACGGCATAGAGAAAACCGATCAGCGCCACGAGGCACCGCAGCGCCACCGGGCTGCTGTAGTGGCTGCAGATCAGGTCGGCCGGGGTGACGTGGCCGTGCGTGCGCCCGAGTTCGCGGATGCGATTGCCGAGCACATAAATCATCGCGCCGCTCAGCGGGACGTTCAACGCGAACAGCGCGAACACCACGCCTTCCTTGTACACCATCCCCGGCGCGCCCAGCATCGCCGCCGAGCTGAAAAACGTGGCCATGATCGTCAGCGACGAAAGCATCCAGCCTTGGCCGCGCCCGGCGAGGTAGTAGTCCTCCTCGCCGGCCTGGCGTTTGCTGAAACCCCAGAGGCCGATCCCGAGCAGAAAAAGCAGATACCCCGCGAGGCAGAAGTGCGGGAGCCAGCCAAGGTCAGTTGTCGCGGTGGTGTCCATCATTCCTCGCTTGGTTTCCAGATGGTGAAACAGGCGGTCACCACCACCGCAGCCTGCACGCCGTACCAAAATAGCCCCCAAGCGTAAACCACCGGCAGCCCGAGAAAGAGCAGTCCCTCACGAGCGGCGGCAGGCTCGGGATTCACCAGGCGCAATCCCGGCCCTGGTCCCATCACCATCGCCAAGGCGAACACGAGGAACAAAACCAAGCCGAGCCGTTGGCGGTGCTTTTTCGGCTTGGCGGTGGTTGGTGTCATGGCTGCCGATTCGCGCTTGGCCAGGCGCTGTTAATCCAATCCCAGCACATAGGTTTCCGAATAGCGCAGATCACCGGTGTACGCATCGTGGAACTGGAAGATCACCTGCGGGTGCGGGAAGGCGAACCACCGCTCGCCGTCGCGCTCGAGCGGGTTGTTGAAGACGTTGTTGACCTGCACCACGCAGTAGTGCGGGAAGGTGCGGTTGGCGCGTGGGATGTCCTCCATCGCGTAGCTGCTCCAGCGGATGTCGCAGGCGCGCGGGCCGTACTGAAAGCGGCCGTTGGCGGGGCGGCCGCCTTCGTCCTTCATCGGCGCGTGGTTGATGGAGTTGTGCGGGCCGCTGGCGAACTCCCACACGTTGTCGGTGATCCTGATGGCGAAGCTGTTGTGCAAATCGCCGGTAAGCACGAACACGCCCTTGTCGAGGCCGTCCCAAAACTCGATCAGCTCCTCGCGCTCCCTGAGGAACACCGTCCACGCGTCGTCCTTCTTGATGGTCAGTTGCCTGTCATCGCCGCCGCCGCTGCCGACGTGCGGCACCATGAAGTTCACCGAGGACACGACAAAGATAAAGTCCGCCTGGCTGTTGCGAATACCGTTCTTCAGCCACTTGAGCTGCTGCTTGCCGAGCATGGTGGCCTTGGGGTTGTCCGGATGATCGACGTTGTGCAGGCTGCGATGCGAGCGGGTGTCGAGCAGGAAAAAGTCGCAGTTGGACACGCTGAACCTGCCGTAACAACGCCGGCCGATGGAGTAGGTCTGCGAGCCGTTGGCCTTGGCCGGCGGATTGATCCTCAACCGATGCGGCCCAAGCACCTCGACAATCTCGTACACGGCGGAGTTGGGATCGCCCGGCTGCGAATCAAGCGCGGCATCCTTCACGCCGGCGGTTGAAGTGCCCCAGTGTACGTGGAGATTGGCCAAGGCGTTCAGATCGAGTTTGGTGAAGTCAGCGCTCGAATCCACCAGCACATCGCTTCCGGCCTTGAAGGTGCCGACGCCAAACCAGGCGGGGGCGTCGTGCTCTACGGGGTTCGCCCAGGCGAGATAATCAAACCAGGCGCTCGTGGCGATGTCGCGGAATACCGCGCGCCGATTCACGTAGCCGACCTCGCCGGTGCCGTAGATGTCGTTGAGCATTTCGTGGTCGTCGGCGGTGTAAAACGACGGCACATGCCGGTGCCACTCGCTCAGGTTGCGGCCGCGCTCGAGGTAGGTTTTGTAGTTCTCCCAAACACCGACAACGGTCGGTGTCTTTTGGACTATGTCGGGCGCCTGGCCAAGCGAGCCGAGTCCCACCTGGTGCAGCCACTCGCTGGCCGGATAGTCGCGGCGGTTCTCGTAGAGCCAATCGCCGTTGAGGATGGCGAAGTTTACCTTGTCGCGAACCTGGGCGTTGAGCGTGTCAAAGACCGGCAGGGTGGGGCCGGCGCTGTCGCCGCCGCCGCGTTGGTTGTTGCCACACGCAAACTCGAACCGGAAGTTAAACAGCCCCTCCGGATTGCCGCTGGCGTTCCTAAAATCCGCCGACCGCGGCAGCGTCCGAAACGACCCGCTCAACTGATGATCCGCAATGCGATAGTGATAGCGCGTGTTGGGCTGGAGCCCGGTGAGGGTGAGAATGCCGGTGTTGTCCCGGTCGATTGAAGTCGACTTGAGCGTTGCTGTCTTGGACAGGTCATTTTTGTCGGTGCCGTAAAAAACGACCACCTTGCCCGGACGCGCGGTGCGCAGCCAGAGGCTCATCGAGTCGGCTGCGGGCCGCCCGAGCATGGGGCCGTGGGTGACACGCGTGTCGATTGGTTCCCCGTCTTGGCCAAGCGCCAGCGTGAAGAAAGTCAAGTGTAGTCCAAAAAACAGAGTAACGGAGGTTCGAAATAATCTGGTCATTATGGCTTGGCCATTGTTCGCGCTTGGCCAAGCGCCGTCAACTGATTCGACAGCAGGTGCGCAAAAGGGATCGGGCGGGCCAAGGGTCACAGGGGAGGGACCGCTGTCCCCGTGGTCCGAGACTTGGTTTGATTATTTGCGGAAAGCTGCAGCCGTTCGCGCCCGCGCTGGGCTACTTGCCAGCAGCTTTCAATTCTGCACCCGTCTTGCCGCCGTGTTTGCGGAGGAAGTCGGCAATTAGCAGTTCAACGATTTCCCTGTGACCTCCTTCAGCCGCATAAAGCACAGGTGTCCCTCCAAACTTATTCTTCGAATTCACATCCGGACAGCGAACAGTTGTTGGATTCAGCTTGGTGTTAGCCCGTATAGTGTCAAATGTCCTCATCAAGTCTAATATTTAAGTATGCATCGAAGTCCGGGTTGCTCGACTGTTTGAGCACTGTGTCGAGCCACGCCTGCCGCTCAAACGCCATGACTCGCAAATCCCAAACACAAGCCACCAAACCGCTAGGGGTGGAGTAGGCTAAGCGCGCCGGTTCGTCTGTAGGAGAAACGTAGACATGATGGTGTAGCTCGTTCTCGTTAGCCCACCAATCCACAAACACAAAGTTAGCGGTACGTCCGTCGTGAACACCGACGAATCCAACCGAGTAATGCCGCATGGAGTTAGGCACGTTCGCTAATCTCTGGGCCGCGACGATTTTGGCAGCCTCAACCAACTCGGGTCGTGGCGTTGGATGATTGTAGGCAATGCCGTAAACCTTGAGGCGCCACCCAGCAGATGTCCAAAGCTCCAGAAAACGAATCGATCTTTCTTTGTACGGGCCGGAGGTGATGTTCATGGCGTGATGATGCCCTTTGATTCAAAGCAGTCTACATCTACATAGCCCATGTCGGCGGCGAAGATGATCACAAAGTTTGAAGGTGCGCGTTGGGGTTTCAGCACGCGTTTGAACCAAGCCACGAAGAAGCGTAAAAAATTGCATACGCAGTAGATAACTCTCCAAATCGATTTGCATCATCTTTGAATTTAAAGCTTAGACTTTGATGCGACTGCTATTTCATTTCCCTTCAGCCTTCAACTCGGCACCCGTCTTGCCGCCGTGTTTGCGGAGGAGTACGGCGGTCTCGGGTTTGTTTTTGGCCCAGTCCAGCGGGGTGTCGCCATCGACGTCTTTTGCGTTCACTGCCGCTTTTTTGGCGAGCAGCGCGGCGACGATCTCGAGATGGCCCTTGTAGGCGGCGCCGTGCAGGGGGGTCCATCCGTTTTCATCGCGGGCATCGGCATCCGCACCCCCGGCGAGGAACAGCACAGCGATCTCCGTGTGGCCGTTGTACGCCGCCCGATACAGCGGGGTTCGTCCGAGGTCATCCTTTCCGTTGACATCCGCACCGCCGGCCAGGTGTTGCTTGACGGACTCGACGTTGCCGTTCGCGGCATCATCGCAGAGCGCGCCGAGTTTGACGGCGGATTTGCCGCCGTGACCGCGGAGGACTTCGGCTGCTTTCTCGTCCGCCAACTCCAATGGGGTCAGCCCGGCGGTGTTCTTTGCGTTCACCTCTGCGCCGTTGGCGACAAGCAGATCGATCGTTTGCCAGTGTCCGCCCCGGGCGGCGCGATGCAGGGGCGTCAGGCCTTCCGCGTCTTTTTCATTTACCTTCGCGCCGTTGGCGATGAGCAGCGCGCCGATGGTCCAGTGCCCGCCCGAGGCCGAGTAATGCAGCGGTGTGACGCCCTCGTTGTTTTTCGCATTGAGATTCGCCCCTTTGGCGACGAGCAGATTGGCGGCTGCGGTCTGGCCCGAGCGGGTTGCGTAGTGGAGCGGGGTTGCGTTCCAGTTGTTCGCCGCATTGACATCCGTGCCGGCGGCCCAGTGTTGTTCGATGGATTCAACGTCTCCCTTCCACGCAGCCTGGTGAATCGAAACACTCGGCGGCTCAATGTTTACGGGAGATTGTTTTTGTGCTGCGTGATGGTGCGGAGTTGAGCAACCCAAAGTCAGTAGTGAAAAAGCGAATAAGGCCAAAATTAATTTCATAACTTCGAATGGACGCCAGACACTACGGTTTCACTCAAGCTCAATCAATCCCGATCTGCAACTCCAAGCGCTTGGCCAAGCACTGTCTCGAGTGATTCGGGCTTGTTTCTTGGCGCGGGTGCGGGTAGTTAGTGGCGCGGCCGCAAACCAAGCGCTTGGTTTGCCAAAGGGGCAATCATGCAACTCGACGAGAATCAAAAAAAGACAGTCGCCGGCTGGATTGAGGAAGGGCTTGACCTGTCCGCCATCCAGTCAGGCTTGGAATCCGAGATGGACATTCGTATGACCTACATGGATGTTCGGTTCCTCGTGGGTGACCTTGAGTTGGTGCCCAAGGACGAGGAGGAACCGGAGGAGGAGTTGGCCTCGGCGGATGGCTCGACACCGGACAACCCGTTCCCCGCGCCGGAAGACCCCATGGGCGAGGCTCCGCTGCCGACTGATGACGTTGCCGGTGGCGGGGAGGTTTCCGTGACGGTGTCACCCGTGACCCAGCCGGGCATGAGGGCAAGCGGCTCGGTGACGTTCTCCGACGGGGTCAAATGCGAATGGAACGTGGACCAATACGGCCGCCCGGCCCTGGTTCCGCAACAGGAGGGCTACCGGCCGCCGGAGGACGACATGCCCAAGTTCGGCCAAAAACTGGAACAGGAACTGCGCGGCGGTTATTAGCCTCCAAGCGCTTGGCCAAGCGGCGGGGGTGGGGACGGCTGTCCCCAGCCGTCCGCCGGTAAAGCCGGAAAAGTTGCGGCCGGCTCGGAAAGCCAGCCCCACCTTCAGGCTATTTCTTGGCCTTCTTTTTTGATTTCTTTTTGCCCTTGTCGGCCTTCTTTTTCGCCTTCTTCTTTTTCTTGGCGAGGCGTTTTTTGAGCTTGGGCCAGTTGTCATCGGCGGTGATGTAGCCAACGCATTTTTTGGCGCCGCACTTGCACTCGTGATCCTCGTAACCATCGAGGTCGAAGCCGTAATTATAGCTCAACTCCTCTCCCTCCTTGATCTTGCGGGTGGAGATGAGCCAGACGCGGTTCTTGATGACGTCGGGCTCGCAGTTTGGTTCGCAGGAGTGGTTAATGAAGCGTGCGGTGTTTTCCGGGATGTTACCGTCGATGTCGTGGCGTTTGTTCACTTCGAAGATGTACACCGCGCCGTCGGTCGGGCTGCCCTGGTTTTTCTCGATCAGCGCGATGCTGCGGCGTTCCGATTCCTTCTTGGTGATCTTTTCGCCGACGTACTCGATGACCTTTTTGCCCTTGGGCACCTTGATCCTGGCGAACACGCCGGTGCCGTGGATCTCCGACTCGCGGACCTCGATATATTTACTGGTGATTGGCTCCCTGCCCATGCGGGCGCGGAGTGTAGGGACGAGCTGCCCGAAGGCGAAGTTTTTTGTGCCACAAATTACACGACCCGGCCAAGCATGCGATCGAGCGAGTCGGAGGTCTGGTAAACCAGCGCCTCTGGGTAGTGGGGGTAGGGATGGAAATACTCGAAGGTCAGGTAGCCGTCATACCCGGTCTCGTCGAATGCCTCGATGACTGCCGGCCAGTTGGTCGTCCCGTCGAGCAGCGGCCGGAACGATTCAAGCGAGTGATCTGTTCCCTTCTTGGTGAATTCCTTGAAGTGCACGTTGCGGATACGCCGTCCAAGGATGCGAACCCAGTGCTCCGGAAACTGGAATAGCATAATGTTGCCGGTGTCGAAATGCACCTGCACATATTCACTGCCAAACCCGTCG
>Ga0208879_1000389_pt1 | contig 45467 bp, 40 predicted proteins | sample Knorr_S15_td_Bot_FD_185605 | JGI IMG/M metagenome (GOLD analysis project Ga0208879, IMG submission 185605) | Marine microbial communities from Southern Atlantic Ocean transect - Knorr_S15_td_Bottom_ad_5009_LV_A (SPAdes) (version 2) | ecosystem: Environmental > Aquatic > Marine > Oceanic | place... | reverse complement strand
GTTCTCTCGCTCGCCGAAGCCATCCGCAAATTATCCGTCGCGCCCAGAGAAATCCTGCACATTGACGTACCTCGCCTCGAAGTGGGCGCTCCCGCTAACTTGACCATTTTCGACGCGACCACCGAGTGGACGTTTGAAGCCGAAAATATCAAGTCAAAAAGCGTCAATACGCCGTTTGTGGGTCATAAGATGGTCGGAAAGGCGTGGGCTATCTACAACAAGGGACAACTCGTCACGAACGACTGATCGCAGACCATGAGGCTTTCACGCTTTCACGCTTTCAGGCGCCGCTTTCGAGTCGCCTGGCCAGAGAATCAGGCAGGCCTTCTTCCCGAATGCGTGCCGCCGTACGATCTACGTTATAGGGGACTCTCCGAAGCTCGTAGTCGAACGAATCGGGATCGAAAAAGGCAACACAGGCCCTCGGATCTCCATCCCTTGGCTGCCCCACACTCCCTACGTTGATAATAAATCGGTGGCCTTTTCGCACGCGAAGAACCCCCAATTTTTCGGACAGCACGCCGGGAAGATGGGTGTGACCGACGAAGCAGATGGAGGTATCGAAATTCTTGAACTGCTCCTGGGCAAGAAAAAACGACTCGATTCGCATCCACCGTTCAGGAAACTGAGGCGAGGCGTGGGCGCATGTCATGTCGCCCTCCGACTGCAGAAGGGGGAGCGCTTCGAGCCAAAACCGTTGATCTTCGCTGATGGCCGAGGCGTTGTGTTCGGCTGCGACTTGCCCCGCCGGTGGAAGAAACTGCAGACCGGCGCCGGTGGCGACCGCCAGGTCGTGATTTCCACCGACCGTCAGTTTGCACCGCTCTTTGACCAAGTCGATGCAGGGCGCCGGATCCGCGCAGTACCCCACAATATCTCCCAGACAGAAGATGTCCTGGATTCCTTCTCGATCAATTTCGAGCAGCACTGCTTCGAGAGCAGGTAAGTTGGAGTGGACGTCGGAAAGGACAGCTATTCACAAGGATATTGACCGAGGATTTTGAAAATGGACATCTTGTGGAGGGATCAATCGGCCCCAAGATGGGGTTTGGCCGGGGGTGAGCGCAAACACCGGAGGTTGCAGTTCCTCGGGTACGCCGTATTTTCACAGCCTCTTCAATGGTATAAGCACTGGAGTTCATGCACCGCAAGCGCGTAGGAGTATTTTTCGGAGGCCAGTCACCCGAGCACGAAGTGTCGGTGATATCGGGCTTACAGACAGCCGCGGCTCTGGATACCGATAATTTTGAAGTGACGCCGGTGTATGTCTCAAAAAGCGGCCGCTGGTTCACGGGAGAAAATCTGCTGGAAGTGGAGCGTTATGCGGATCTGGACGCCGTCATAGCTGAGGCCACTGAAATCAGCCTGGCACCCGGTCCTGGTACGACTCTCAGCCTGTGCTCGCGTTCGAAGAAAAGAATGTCCTCTCCGCAGGAATGGCATATTGATGTCGCGTTTCTCGTATTTCACGGTGGAGCGGGCGAAAACGGCGCTGTTCAGGGCTTGTGCGAGTCCCTCGGAGTGCCCTTCACGGGCGGTGACGTCCTCTCTTCCGCGTTGGGAATGAATAAAGTGCGATCGAAGGCTATCTGCCAGGCCAGTGGTATTCCGGTTGTCAAATGGACCGAGGTGTGGGAGTCGACCTGGGCAGGAAGCGAAGAGTCAGAACTCGATCGAATCGAAAAGGAAATTGGGTTTCCGGCTATCGTCAAACCCGTTCGGCTCGGATCTTCCATCGGAATTGCACGCGTGGAAAACAGGGAAGACCTGGATGGTGCGATCGAGGAGGCCTTGCGTTATGACGTGTCCGTTCTTGTTGAGATGCTCGTCAGCGATCTGAGAGAAATCAATTGCTCGGTTCTGGGAAATCGAGATTCGTGCCAGGTGTCACTGCTCGAGGAGCCGACATCCTCGGGAGAGGTGCTCTCCTTCCAGGACAAATACATGCAATCGTCAGCGTCGTCCAAGACGCCCACCGCGATCGGTGGCACAAAATCCTCACAGGCCTCGGGAATGGCTTCGCTGAGTCGGCTGATTCCCGCGCCAGTGACAGAGGAGGTTGCCACAAAGATTTCGAGCATGGCTGAAACCATCTTCAAGACGCTGGACTGTTCGGGAGTGGTTCGTATCGATTTCCTGATGGACCGAGGAAGTTCTGAAGTCTGGTTCAATGAAATAAACACGATTCCGGGGTCTCTCTCCTTTTACTTGTGGGAGCCAACCGGCCTCTCATTCAGCGCACTGGTCGAGCGCTTGATCTCCCTTGCCATGGATCGTTTCGAATCTCGGGTTCGCAGAGTCCGAACCTACGACGTGAATCTTCTCTCTGAGCGATCGGCCAGCGGACTGAAGGGAAACAAGTCCTAGTTGGTGGTGGTGGTGGCGGTGCCATCTGCGAGAGCAACTGCCAGGCGGGCTGCAAGGCGAGCGTTCTGTTTGAGAAGTTCAACATTTGCCGTTAGTGCCGCCTCGCCAATCTCGGATCTGATCGCATCGAGCAGGTAAGGGGTGATCTGACTCGGGGTCAGGTCTCTGGCCTGCTCAGCGTGCAAGGCTGCGGCTACGCTCCGCTCCACCCGGTCATAGGAAAGAGCCATCGACTCCGGGAGCGGAACACAGACCAGGACACTCTGCCGCATTTGGAGTTCATCCCGGGCCCGGACTATTCGAACGACTTCCTCGACAGAATCGCACCGCGTATCGACGTTGTGGGGCGATTGGCCGCAGTAAAAAGCGGGCATTTTGTCCGTTTTCCATCCGATTACAGGAATTCCGAGAGATTCCAGTCGTTCCCTCGTCGCGGCCAGGTGGAGGACTGCTTTGGGACCCGCGCAGACCACGGTGAGCGGCGTGGAAGCGAGCTCATACAGGTCGGCACTCACGTCGAAAAGGGCCTCTGCGTCCATCCCCCGGTGGACGCCGCCGATTCCACCCGTCGCCATGACACGAATGCCGTGGAGATAGGCAGCCCGCATCGTCGATGCCACCGTGGTAGCGCCCGTCGCGCGCTGCGCCATGATGATGGGCATGTCCTTCAGGCTGACTTTGCTGACGCTGCCAACCTCCCCACCGGTTGTGTTGCCCCTGTCGGTCGGCGAATTGGAACACATCCTCAAGATTTCTTCCGCTGAAAGACCAACCTTCAGTTCGCCGTCGATGATACCGACGGTGCGCGCTTCGGCACCTTCTTTCGATATCAGGCCACAAAGAGTCCGGGAGAGCTCCAGATTTGCCGGAAACGGTAGGCCCTGAGCAAGGACGCTGGATTCCAGTGCCACCCTGGGCCGCCTGTTTGTTGATTGGATTGAATTCATTGATCAAATGGTGGAGCAGAATTCTGAGACGAGAGTTTACGAAACCGGGCCCGAGAGGCCCGCGAATAAATCGGATTCAAACTTTAACAGTCCTTCCGCATCGATCCTATGCTCAGAGCACCGTATCTCATTGTCTCCGTCATTGCCGTTGCTCTGCTGGCCATGACTGGTTGTACCAGGTCGAATACGGATTCCGTGATTCGTCAGGTTCGGCCCGCAATCGACAAGGAATTGTTACTCGAGCACGTGAGAATACTTGCCTCCGACGATTTTCAGGGGAGAAGAACGGGCTCGGACGGCGGGGCGATGGCGGCCGACTATGTGAGAAATCAAATGGCCCTGATTGGGCTGATGGCAGCGTGCAGCGAAGATCTCACCTGGCCTTTTACCTTCGAATCTCGCCGTGATCAGCAACAGCTGACAGGCAGCAATGTGATCGGCCTCATCGCCGGTTCGGCGGAATCGACGAGGGTGATTGTTGTTTCTGCCCATTTCGATCACCTCGGCATGAGAGGAGAGGAAATCTTCAACGGGGCCGACGACAATGCGTCAGGAACGGCCGCGATGCTGGAAATTTCGCGATATTTCAGCGAGAACCCTCCCCGTCATTCCATCATCTTCGCGGGGTTCGACGCAGAGGAGATGGGTTTGCGTGGCGCCAGTGCGTTTGTCGAGTCTCCCTGTTTTTCGCAGTTCGACATTTCGCTGGAAATAAATATGGACATGATCAGTCGAAGTGATCGATCCGAGCTCTACGCGAGCGGGCCCCTTCACTACCCGGCACTCCGGACGGTTATTGAGGACGTATCCCGGCCAGAAGACCTTAGCCTCCTTTTTGGCCATGATGAGCCTGGGAGTGGCTCTGATGACTGGACATTTGCATCGGATCACGGCCCCTTCCATCAAGTGGGTATTCCGTTCGTCTACTTTGGTGTAGAAGATCATCCCGGATATCACAATCCGTCGGACGACTTTGAGGACATCACGCCTGCATTTTTTCATCATGCAGCAGAATTCGTGCTGAACACTGTGGAGGCGTTCGACGCGACGTTGGACAGTGTGCTGGACAGTTCGTTGGACGACTTACCTGGCGCGCATGAGTAGTCAGATACGAGTCACCCACCTTTTTGTCTATCCGATAAAATCTCTCCGCGGAATTTCACTGGAGGTCGCTCCCATAACTCCTTTCGGCCTGAGACACGACCGCCGCTTCATGCTCGTCCGTCCAGATGGCACGTTCATCACGCAGCGGCTTCATCCGGAGCTCGCTGTCTTTGATGTTGACGTGATCGCTGATCAGATCGTAGTCACGCACCCCGACGGATCCTCGATTAAGATTCCGGTCAGGGGAGAAGGAGTGGCGAATATGAGAGCCACCGTCTGGGACGATGTGGTCGATGCCTTTGTTGGCTTCCCGGAGGCCGACGCGTTTTTCTCTGATCATATGCGGGAGCCTCTTCGCCTGGCGTGGATGCCCGAAGCGACCCATCGTCAGACTGATCTGGCGCACTCTGAAGAAGGCGACCGAGTGAGCTTCGCCGACGGTTATCCGATTCTGCTCGTTGGACGGCCGTCCATGGACGATTTGAACACCAGGCTCAAGATTCCGCTTCCCATAAATAGATTTCGACCCAATATTATTGTTGAAGGGTGCGATCCGTGGAGTGAAGATTCCTGGACCTACGTAAAAGTGCCGGGTGCAGCGTTGAGGCTGGTGAAAAAATGCTACCGGTGTGTTGTTACGACAACGGATCAACGCAGTGGTGAACGATCGAAAGAACCGTTGGCCACGCTCGCCACCTTTCGCAAGGAGGGAAATAAGGTGTGGTTCGGGATGAACTGTATTCCTGATGGCAGTTCTGATGGGGATACGCCTGAAATCCGGGTTGGAGATCGGGTCATCGCCTCATGAGTCTGCGTTCCTGCTGATGACTTACCCTCTGGAGCGTGACTAATCGGCCTGTTGTTGGCAAGTGGGTCCCGAATCTACTTTTCTTGGTCCACATTTTTCACTTAATTGTGTGCCATCAATTAGTGGTTGTGATTCGCACCGGGATGCAGGGTTATATCCGTTATTGCAATAACGCTCCAGTGGAAGATTGGCAAGAGGTGCTATTACTTGCTGCCCCGCCACTAAAGGCACCATTCAGCAATCCGAAAACCGAGAATCCGTCTTCCGAAAACATCCGTTACCGAATTTTAGTCCTGACCTAATTGCGCTTTATTCCACGAGCCCTTCGAACTTCTGGAGAGGACCGAGATGACCGGTCATGTTCTCGTACTCAATCAGGACTATCAAGCCCTGTCGATCACCAGCGTTCAACGCGCCATCGTTCTGGTCCTGCTGCACAAAGCAGAAATGGTGGAGGCCGAAGCACTGCGGTTTGTTCGAAGTCCCAGTTGCCAAATTCCCTGGCCCAGTATTGTGCGCCTGAAAGCATACGTTCGTGTGCCCTACAAACGTATCCTGCTGACGCGAAAGAACGTCATCAGAAGAGATTCGAGCAGGTGCCAGTATTGTGGAGGGCGGGATCGGCTGACCATTGATCACGTCATGCCCAAGTCACGGGGAGGCCGTGATGCGTGGGATAACCTCGTAGCGGCGTGCGTGCCGTGCAACAATCGGAAAGGAAGCATGACGCCCACCGAAGCAGGCATGAACCTGGATCGGGCGCCCTTTCGACCGAGTTATGTCATGTACATTCGTGATTATGTGGGGTCGATGGATGACACCTGGAAACCGTACCTGTTTCTGTCCTGACAGGATTGATTCCTTCTTCATGAAGCAGCTCGAACTCGCCTTCCTGGCTCAGGTAGCAAGTCCAACGATGTGATCCCCTGCTGACTATGAACACCCGTTCTGTCGCTCGCATTGCATGGCTCATCCCTGCCCTGCTCGCGGCCCTGACACTCCATCAGACATTCACCGCCATCGACCTCAACAGGACGCTCGAAGAGGGCGCGCCGGCTTGGGCCGAGGTGACTCGCTACGACCGATCCGATCGAAAAGACGTGACGAATGTCTCTCTTGATCTGCTGGTGCACCTGAGTGATGGATCAATCTTTGAGCGGAAAAACCTTGCACTTCCATATTCCATCGGCCATCGAGTGGAGTCGGATACTCTGCAAGTGACGGTTCTACCAGGTTCCGCGCAGGAGGTGGTCATTACTGAAATTGGGAAGACGCAGGTGAGAATAGCTATGAGCAATGCGGCCATGAGCTTTATTGCTCTGATAATGGCGTTCGTTGGTGTCATTGCCTGGAACCGTTTACTGAAGAAAACTTCGGCTACCTGAGCTTTCCGCCGACCCGCCCTTCTTCAATGGCAGCCGCGATCACTTTGCCCGATAGAAAGCGTATATTGATCGCAGCTTCTTTGAATGGTCAGCTGTTTCGTTGGGGGTGCCCGTGTGGGCTGAGAGAATACTCCTTGAACCTGCCCGGGTAATGCCGGCGAAGGAAAACGGAAATCACGATCGTGCTTCTAGTTAGTTGCAGCAGCTCGTGTTACGGAAAATCTCAGCGTGTATTCACGGTGTATTCAGTGTGCATTCGGCACACCACCCCCAATTCTATAGTGCACCATCAGGGGACATGAGTCCCAATTCGAAACCGAACCTGAGTACATCGATGTTTTTTTTAAACTGGTCCCGCGTCCTTGGTGTCCTTGGCGCCGCACTGTTTCTCGTTTTTTCGCTCCAAGAGGCGCAAGCATTTCCATCCTCCGAGTCCGGGAGCATCACTGGGTCGGTCCTCGATTCACAGGATTCTGCTCTGGAGAATGCTACAGTGCAGTTGTTTATCGCGGGATCTGGAGTTGCCCGATACTTTGCCACCGCAGGTAGCGATGGTCAATTTCGCTTTGATTCCGTCCGGTCGGGAACGTACGACGCCTTCGTTTCCCACGTCGGCTACGCCAGTCGATCCATAGAAATAACGGTTGTCGAAGGTGAGGAATCGCGTCTGCATGTTGTACTCAGTTCCAGCATCGTTGCTCACGCGGAAGTGGTGGTCAGCGCAGGGCGCGCCAGAGAACGGCTCTCGCCCGTCACCGTCAAGAATATTTCCGCCCAGGAGTTGGCTGAGCAGCCCGACATGAAGGACTTACCCGTTCATCTGGCGCGCCAACCCAGTATTACGTATCACTCCGAAAATGGAAACGCGATTGGCTATTCCACACTTCGGATGAGGGGTTTCGGGCAGCGACGCCTCGCGGTTTCCATCAACGGTATTCCCCAAAACGATCCGGAAGAGTTCAACGTGTTCTGGATCAACTTCTTCGATATCCAGGGAGCGGTGCAGGATATCCAGATTCAGCGTGGCGCAGGATCTTCCGTATATGGCCCCACGGGCATTGGCGGAGCCATCAACCTTCGCGCCATGCCCTACAAAAGTGACTTCGAAGCCAGTGTCCACGTCGGCGCGGGTGCATTCGGTACGCGCAGGTACTCAGCAGAAATCAACTCAGGCCTCCTGAACGATCGGTATGTGGTCTATTCACGCCTCAGCCGCCTGGAATCAGACGGGTATCGGGACTGGTCCTGGACCGAGTTCTGGCGGTTTTTCGTCGGAATCACCCGCTACGGTGAGCGGTCTTCGGTGACCCTTCAGGCCTACGGCGGACCTCAGCGGGACGGACTCGCGTATTCCGGGATTCCGAAAGCTGCAAACAAAGAAACGATTGACGACGGATTCGGTGGGACGATTGATCGGAAGTATAATTTTTCCTCGTTCGATCGCGACATCGAAGATTTTCACCAGCCGCACGTCGAGTTGCACCACGAGTATGATCTGAACGATCGCGCCCGTTTTCAGCAAACCCTTTTCTGGGTCAAGGGCGAGGGCTTTTTCGATTTTGGAGGGACGTTTCGCAGCGCGGACTACCTGCGCCTACCCGCGGGCACAGCGCCCGACGGACTGAATTCCGCGCCTCTTTTTATCTCTCGACCCGACGTCACCCTGCTTTTCAGAGCGTATCTGGATCAGTGGCAGGTGGGATGGATGCCCCGGCTGACGTTGACCGATGAGAATTCTACCACCTCACTTGGTTTGGAAGCTCGATTGCACCGTAGCCTACGTTGGGGCCGCATACAGGCGGCGACAGGAATTCCTTCTGAGTTCGTGGGCTCCCAGAATGATGTGCGTGTGTATTCGTTTCAGGGAGAAAAAATCATCACCTCGGCCTACGGTAGCCATCTCAAACGGTTGTCTGAGCGTTGGGCGGTGCAAGGTGATGTTCAAGTCACGTATCACCGGTATCGAATCTCGGACGAAGACTTCTTTGGCACCTCTTTTTCGAAACCGTATCTGTTCATAAATCCACGAATTGGCGTCACTTTTCAGCCCGAACAGCGATTCAGCGCTTTTGCCAGCGTGGCCTTGGCGAGCCGCGAGCCGCGAATGAAGACGCTTTACGACGGCGAGGAAGCAGGAGGCGGCTTCTTACCAAGTTTCGAGCGCAATTCTGACGACTCGTACGATTTCGACAACCCCCTGGTGGATCCGGAGCGACTCGTTGACCTCGAACTTGGTGCTTCGCTGAGAAGTGAAGATTATCGGGTGAGCGCAAATATATTCGTCATGGATTTTCGGGATGAGATCGTTCCAAGCGGCGGCCTGGATCAATTTGGTGTGCCAAGGACAGGAAATGCTGAGCGGACACGTCACCTCGGACTGGAACTCGATGGTGATATTCAGCTGTCGTATGGCCTCGAACTGGCTGGAAACGTCACTTTATCCCGAAATCGTTTTATCGATTTCGATGAGTTTGTCTTTCTGCCGGACTTTTCGACCGCGCAGGCGGATCGTTCTGGGAACGTCATTGCCGGATTTCCTGAGCGTTCAGGAAATGTTCGAGTCAATTATCGACGCGGCAACTGGTTTGCATCAATCATGACAAGCTTCGTCGGAAAACAGTACATCGACAACGGTGAGGGGAAAGATGCGACTGGAGCCGATGATGACAATCTGGTGCTTGAGTCGTACGCACTCGTCGATGGGAGTGTCGCTTACACCATGGGATCACAGCGGCAGCTTCGACTCTCGCTCGATGTTAACAACATCTTTGATGACAAGGTGCTGACGTATGGAAATGTTTCGGTTGTAGGACCGCAATTCTTTCCGGCAGCGACAAGGCATCTGAATATGTCCTTGAAGTACACGTTCAGGTAGAAGAGTGGTCGCCGGGGAAGCCTGGTAGAATGAAGCGAGGTTGCCAGGTTGCCAGGTTGCGCGCCGGACTACCAGGTCATCAGCTTCATGCAGAACACTGATCCGCCGGCCTTCAGGAATTCATCGGTATCAATTTCGATGACATTGAATCCAGCTTCTATGAGGGCTGAATTGGTGTCAGTGCATCCTCGTTGGATGATGACATTCTTTCCATCGGGCGAGTGGGCGTTGCAGGCAAACAACTCGCGGGCCTCCCCTTCGGGGGCCTCGATGATTTTGGGGAAGAAATGTCGGACCAGCTCCAACCCATCGGGTTGGAAAGCGGCTGGATAAATCAGTGCCGTCTGTTCGTCGAGAATACACAGGCAGGTATCCAGATGATAAAATTCGGGATCTTTCAGCCCCAGAAGTAGAATGGGCACGTCCAGTTTTTCAGAAATCAACCGGTACACGCTTTCTTCGGTGCGAAAACCGTAACCACCCCACAACAACCGTCTTCCCGAGTGCCACAGGGCGTCACCCATGCCTTCGAACTCTGAATCTCCCTTCGCCACCTCATCGACTATTTCGTAGCCTAGCGCCCCGAAGTGATCGCGGAAATAGGTCACTTCTCCCGCTCTTTCAGCAGCATACATTTTGCTCAGCAGAACACCCCGCGTTCCGTCTTCTCTGAGAAAAGGAAGGGTCTGGTTGGCGCAGAACACCATGTCAGGCAAGTCTGAGCGATCGCGGATCTCGGTGACCGAGAGGCCGCACGCGACATAGGCGTCCTTCAGGCTGGCCCATTGGGAACGGGCTCGATCTGCATCTACGGTGCCTACATTTCCAGCCATGTGTGCGTTGATCACGTAGGTCACGTCGAAATGATCGGGTGAGGTCATCAAGACACCGCTAGGACGCTTCATCGCTGGAAGAGCATCCAGAGAAAAATCAAGATCGGAGAGGCGGTTATAAACCATTGCTACGAATGTCGCCCTTCAAGAAAAGGCGCGTGGATCAGATCAATTCGGTAAGGGGGTAAGTTACCGACTATACCGCATCAGCGCAGCACTGTAATCGTTTTCAGGTAAGAAACCGACAAATCCAGAAAATCCCTTTCCGAAAGTCCAGTGGGCCGCCATTCGAGGCGCTGCCCTTCAGTGCTCTCTATCGGCGGCCTTTGCGGCGGCGCTTACCGACACTGTCTTTAGCCATCTCCTGAAAGCGCTCCAGGTCGTCCATGTTCATCTCAATGGAGACTTCGACCAGATCACTGTTTGATTCAATGTCGATCCTTTGAAGGAGGTCTACCAGCTCGTCGTTGCGATTGAACTGAACGCGCGCGAGGCTCCGTATACCACCAATGACACTTCGGAGGTCGTCTGCTTCGATGTTACCGGAGGGCGCGAGGTACAGGCTCACCGCAACCACATCGTCGCCGAAGTCTACTCCTGCGGCGAAGTCTTCGACCGCCTCAATGACGGGAAGAATCATAGCGGCTTGTCCTCCGAGCCTCAGGTCGCCCTGCGCATCCACCGCCTGGGCCAGGTCACGCACAAGAACCCAGTTGTGATGACCTGATACTTCTTCAAACAGCGCATCGCTCGAGAATGAGTAGTCCTCATCAGAAAAGGCTCGCTCGAGAAGGTCTTCGAGGTAGTATTCGTTGCTGGCCATTATCACGATCGATCCATCGTGGAAAGCGACAGCTCCAGAACCCCTGTGTTCGAGCACAAAGGCGTCTACAGGCCAGGCGGTATCCAGAGGTGTGATCTCGGTTTCGTACTCGATTTTCTCGATTATATCTTCCTGATCGAAGTCGACGAAAACCAGCACGCCGCCGTCCTCATTACGGCCTCCCATATCAATTCCGATGTAAATGCCGTGCAGGTCTTCTCTGACGTCAATTCCTGTGAGATTATAAATCTCAGAAAGAGCTTCTTCGAGCTCTCGTGCTTCTTCCTGGCCCTCAGGTAAAAAATCGGTCAAAAGGTCGAGTTGATGGGATACGTCGGCGTGAGCAAGAATCCCCGACTCGACACTCAGAATCCGCATTGCGGTGTCGAGTTCAGAAGACTGATCCACATCCAGCATGGCTTCCGTGTCACATGCAGAGAGAGTTAATAGGAACAGGCCCAGTAGCAGCGTGGTCAGGCCCGAAAGGCGAAGGGAAGGAGAGTGGTTAGAAGTCTCTTTTCGAGAACCAAAAATAGCCGAATCCATAGGTAGTAACGCCGAATAGTAGAGAGGATATCAACGGATACCACGAGTTTACGGCCTCTCCAGAAACGAGTTGCGCCTGAATGGCAACAACCTCTATGAAGTTGGGCAGCACGTGATAGAACCCGATGTATATCGAGGCGGCGACAGGAGCGAGTACCGGTTCAATTTGATCGTGGGCGGCCAGGATGGCCGACAGGAATATCAGGCCGTAGGCTATTACGAGGGCCAGACCACTGGTTCTGGTCATTACCGTAACCGTCATGATGACCGAATACATGACTCCGAACATTACCACGATGATCGGGATGCTCACCAGCGCTGTAGCATCCCATACGCCGGTTTTCAGCGACAGCGATAGCCAGACCCCTCCGACCAGATACGTCACAAGGGCGAGAACTGTGAGCCAGACTCCGATGAGGTGCCCGGTGAGAAGCCGAGGCCGAGATATCGGCTTGGAGACTAGCAGATCGATGCGGCCCTGTTCCAGGAATCCGCCGATCAACGGCATGGTGGCAAACAGCCCAAGCAGCGTACCGAGGAAATAGGCCGCACCGAACACAAACTCATTGATTGCCAGCACAAAGTTATCCAGGCTGACGGCAGTTCGAATAACCTCCTGGGTTTCCTGGTCGAAAGATGAGTTCACAGGATTCGTTTCAAATCCGAAAATCCGGAGTGCGGCGATCGAGCCCTCCACGACCTCCAGATTCAGCGCGAAGCTCAGTAGAAGCCAGGCGATGGTCGCAATAACCAAAACACCCTGCGTGATTCGCATCGCCCATAATTCTCGAAACGTGAGCAGTAAAGAGCCGGAGAGCGTCCTCATATCTGATACCCCTCCCGCTCAATGATCTCAATAAATCCTGCTTCGAGCGAGCGTCGATGCCTTTCAATACTCAGAATTGTGACACCAGCCGCTCGCAATCGGTCGATCAATTCATTCAATTGCGCCGGAGCGCCGGATTCCATGATGATTTCCACATCCGAGCCGCTGTTTTCGATTTCAACCCAAAATTGACTCAGATCCAGTTCGGAGGGGAGATTTTTTACGAAGAATCGCCAACCCGTCCCGTCCTTTACGAGATCATCGATCGAACCTGAGCGGACAATCTTACCCTTGTTCAGGATCTCGACGCGGTCGCAGATCATCTCGATTTCTGAAAGCAGGTGAGAATTTATCAGCACCGTTTTGCCACGGTCCTTCAGTGCGCGGAGCCGATCCCGAATTTCTCGGCGCCCAACAGGATCTACGCCGTCTGTCGGTTCGTCCAGGACAATAATATCCGGGTCATTCATGAGGGCCTGGGCAAGTCCAAGACGCTGCATCATGCCTTTCGAGAACTTACCGACCCGAATATCAATCCAGGATGAAAGACCCGCTTCTTCTACCAGACGGGGAATTCGCTCCTTTCTCATCTCAGACGACATGTCGCTCAGTCGACCGTAGACGTCCAGAGTCTGTCTCGCGGTGAGGTAGGGCGGAAAACGGTGATTCTCGGGTAAATATCCCAGGTTTTGACGAGCCTGCGCTTCACCAATCGGCCGTCCGAACAACTCGGCCGTCCCGGAAGTGGGGCTCACAACACCCAGCAAGATCTTCAGGAGCGTCGTTTTACCCGCTCCATTTGGCCCCAATATTCCAACGATTTCGCCCGCTCTGACTTCGATGTCAATACCGCGAAGGGCGTGCACCTTTTTTCTGCCGAACGCAGACGAATAAGTCTTCGCAAGAGAATGGGTCGCTATGGCTATTTCATTCATTGGTTCAGATTCTACTGAGGGCGGCGACGCCGGGCAGCTCTTTTCCTTCCAACAGCTCCAACATCGCTCCGCCGCCGGTGCTTACGTGACTCACGGCCATCGAGAGACCCGCCCCTACAAGGGCCGCTACGGAGTCTCCTCCGCCCACAACCGTGAAGGCGCCGCTCTCAGTGGTTTTTGCCATTGCGTTAGCGATCGCATTGGTTCCTGCGGCGAATGAGCTCATCTCAAAGACGCCCATCGGGCCGTTCCATATGACCATCTTGGCCTGCTCGATACTTTCAGAAAATGCCGCAATGGTACCGGGCCCGATGTCGAGTCCTATCAAGCCTTGAGGAACGAAATTACTGGAGACCATGGACGCAGCGTCATTGTCAAATGAATCCGCACATACGTGATCGATCGGGAGATGGATGCGTCCCTCGGCGCGGGACAGTAGCTGCGCGGCCATCTCGATACGATCATCCTCTACAAGCGATTTCCCAGTCTCAAGACCCTGGGCCTTCATGAACGTGTACGCCATTGCGCCACCGATCAGCAGATGATCGACTGTTTCGAGCAGCTTTGTGATGATGCCGATCTTGTCGGAGACTTTGGCTCCCCCGACAATGGCCACAAACGGGTGGGCAGGATCCGAAACTATCCTTTGCAGCGCATTCAGCTCTTCCTGAAGCAGCAGCCCCGCAGCCTTCTCGGAAACGAACCTGGCGACCCCCGTCGTGGAGGCGTGCGCCCTGTGGGCCGTCCCGAAAGCATCGTTGACGTAGACATCTGCCAGACGCGCGAGCGCTTTGGCGAGCGCGGGGTCATTCGTGGTTTCCCCTGGCTCAAAGCGAACATTTTCCAGCAACATGATCTCCGCCGGCGCCAGCGATGCCGCGAATTGTTCTACATGCACACCCACGACCTCGGGGCAAATAATGATAGGAGCCCCGACGAGGGAGGCGAGGTGCCGGCCGACTGGTGCCATGCTGAACTCAGGTCGAACAGATCCCCCGGGACGGCCAAGATGGCTCATCAGAATGACCTTCCCGCCGGCGTTCTGAATGTGGCGAATGGTAGGGAGGGCCGCCCGAATACGGCTGTCATCGGCTACCGAGCGACTATCTGTGTGGTCGGCCAGAAGCGGCACATTGAAGTCCACGCGCACCAATACCCGCTTTTCGAAGAGATCGAGATCGGCAATATGGTACGTCTTCAAGATCGTGTCGAATCCTGAGCTAAATTAGGTAGATGCCATGACCAATGTTGGGCGTAAAAAAGCGGTTACGCCCCCATCAGCCTCTTGGCCAGATCGACTGTTCGATTGGCGTATCCCCATTCGTTATCGTACCAACCCACCACCTTGACCATGTTGCCCATGACCATGGTCGATCCAGAATCGAAGACGTTTGAATGAGGGTTGTGGATAATGTCGATGGAAACCAGAGGCTCGTCGCTGTACTCCAGGATGCCCGCGAGAGAGCCCGCTGCTGCTTCCTGGAACAGTTTGTTGACTTCTTCGACACTCGTATCGCGTCCGACCTCTACCGTGAGATCGGTAATGGATCCATCTGCGATGGGAACTCGAAGAGCAAAGCCATCCAGTTTACCAGCGATGTGGGGCAGAACCAGGCCAACCGCTTTTGCCGCGCCCGTGGTCGTTGGAATAATCGATACTGCAGCAGCACGTGAGCGCCTGAGGTCGCTGTGTGGGCCGTCCTGCAGGTTCTGATCGGACGTGTATGCGTGCACAGTCGTCATCATTCCCTTCTTTACCGTCAGCGCATCGTCCAGAACTTTCACCATCGGAGCGAGGCAGTTTGTCGTACAGCTCGCGTTCGATACAACCTTTTCCTCTCCGGTCAGAACGGAATCGTTCACTCCCAGAACGATGGTCGCATCGACCTCTCCACTGGCGGGCGCTGAAATCAAGACCTTCTTCGCACCGGCAGTCAGGTGCAGGGCAGCCTTCTCTCTAGTGCGGAAGAAACCAGTCGACTCTACGACCACATCGGTGTCGAGCTCACCCCAGGGAAGATCTTCAGGATTTCGCTGTTTAAACACACTGATCCGCTTTCCATTTACGATGATCGCGTCTCCATCGGACGATACGTCACCGGGGAATTTCAAGTGATTCGAGTCATACTTGAGAAGGTGTGCAAGCGTCCGAGCATCCGTCAGGTCATTGACCCCAACAATTTCAAAATCGTCCGAGTCGCGTTCGATTATTGCGCGGAAAACGAGTCTACCGATACGACCAAATCCGTTGATACCCAATCTGATTGCCATGACAAAACCGGTTACTGAGTGTGCAGGAAATTTCGACAATGAAAATTCGTGATCATCCGGATGGGATGCACATGGATGCCGACAAAGTCTGTGTTAAGAAAGTGTGTGTTCGTAAAGTGTGCCAAGAAAGTATTGCGCGAGCTTTAGTTGTCCCCGAGCTCCGTACGTACGGCCGAAAAAGTCTAAGATCGAAGACCATTGAATTACGAATAATCGGAAAACCCGTCATACGGATGCAATTTTTCATTGCTCAGGGCGAAAAAAAAGGATATTTTACTGGTCTTTGGGTAAAACCGCTTCTTTTGCATCAGAACACTGTTTGTTGCCATAAAGAAACTGGACATGCTCAAGATTAATCAATTTAAAAGTGTGTGGCGACTGTCACAACTTGAAAGATCTCTCGATTTACATATATGTCAACGCTAAATCCAACTCGTAAAGTTTCTCGCCGCCACGAGCTGCGCCAGGATACGGTCGTCACCGCCTATGCCAGGGCGCTTGGTATTTTTGAGAATAACAGAAATACGGTTCTGTCAATCGGAGGCGGAGTTCTGCTCATTGTACTCCTGATTGTGGGCTGGACCTGGAATCAGGGAAATCGCAATGCCGAGGCTCTCTCGCAGATGGCCCAGGCAGTCACCATGTACGAGGCGGGCTCCTTTCAAGCAGCCCTCGATGGAGATTTATCTTTCCCGGGTCTCGTAGAAGTGGCAGATCAATTCGGCGGCACGGTCTCCGGAAACCTGGCTACCTTCTACGCGGCCGATGCGCTGTTCAGGGTCGGAGAAATGGATCGTGCGCTCGAATATTTTGAATCGTATTCAAAAGGCGCAGATTATTTGGGAGCATCCGCCTATGCAGGAGAGGCCGCCATCCATGAGCTTCAGGAAAATTATGCTCGTGCCGGAGATCTTTTCTCCAGAGCAGCGAACGTTTTCCCGAGCGAAATAACCTCTCCAATGTACCTCGAAAGCGCAGCGAGATCCTATGAAGAGGCTGGAAACAGCTCCAGAGCTCTCGATGCACTCGAGTCCATCCGAGATGATTATGCTGGCTCACAGGCAGCCAGAACCGTTGAATTTCAGATTGCACTTATCCAATCTGCCCAGTAAATCGCATCTGTCATGGCCGTACCAGTTGTTCTGGTTGTAGACGACGAAGCCAGTATTCGCCGCACTTTAAGAGAGATTCTCGAATACGAGGACTATGCGGTTGAAGAGGCAGAAGATGGGGTCGTAGCACTCGAAAAGCTGCGAGCCAGCAGGTTCGATGTGGTGCTTCTGGACGTAAAGATGCCGAAGAAGGACGGCATGGAGGTCCTGGACGCCATTGCCAAAGAAAAAATCGATGTGCCTGTTGTGATGATCTCAGGGCACGGGACGATTGACACGGCGGTTGAGGCCACGCGGCTGGGAGCATACGATTTCGTGGAAAAGCCTCCCGATCTGAATAGACTCCTGCTCACCATCCGCAATGCGATGGATCGGGGTCAGCTCGCATCTGAAAACCGCAGAATGCGACAGACCATCGTCGAGCAGACGACGGGTGCGCTGAGTCCGATTCTGGGCGAGAGTTCGGCTATAAAGGCGATCAAGGATACCATGGAACGCGTCGCACCTACCGAGGCACGCGTCCTGATCACGGGCGAGCCGGGAACGGGAAAGGAACTTGTCGCGAAGTGGATCCATCGACTTTCGAATCGGAGCGAGGGCCCCGTGGTCGAAGTAAACTGCGCCGCCATTCCGGGAGAGCTCATCGAGAGCGAGATGTTCGGTCACGAAAAAGGAAGCTTTACGGGCGCCACGAAGCAGCGCATCGGAAAATTCGAGCAGGCGCACGGTGGGACACTTTTTCTGGACGAGATTGGAGATATGAGTCTGTCTGCACAGGCGAAGGTTCTTCGCGCACTGCAGGAAAATACCGTCACCCGGGTCGGAGGCGATCGCTCCATTCCAGTTGATGTCCGCGTAATTGCCGCCACGAATAAAGACCTTCTGGTTCAGATAGGAGAGAAGCAGTTTCGGGAAGACCTCTATCATCGTCTCTCGGTCATTCTGATTCACGTCCCCCCGCTTCGGGAAAGGAAGGGAGACATTGCCGTCATCACCGAAAGCATTGCCGACAGGATCGCGCGAAGAAATGGTCTGGAACCCAAACCATTCTCAAAAGAGGCTCTCGCGGCCCTGGAACAGTTCGAATGGCGCGGAAACGTTCGCGAGCTGCATAATGTGGTTGAGCGTCTGACTATCCTCAGTCAAGGTGAGCGCATTACGCAGCTTGATGTGGAGCGCTACGTGCTGCCCGGCGGATCAGCGTCCAATCCCGTTGTCGGACTGTTGGATCGATTCGATCAGTTTTCGGAGTTCCGTGACAACGCTGAGAAAATGTTCATCGAGCACAAGCTGGTCCAGAACGAGTGGAATATCAGCCGCACGGCAGAAGCCATCGGAATACAGCGATCTCATCTCTACAACAAGATGAGCAAATACGATATTCAGCGCGGCGATGAGTAGCAGCTCAGACACCGGGGAGCGAGTCCTGCTCGAGGTCCAGAATCTCTCGAAGTCGTTCCCGTCAGTAGGACGGGGTCCCGTTCAGGTATTGACCGATCTGAATTTGTCCGTTCGCCGGAGCGAGCTGATCGCTATCGTAGGCGAGTCAGGAACGGGAAAGAGCACACTCCTTCATATTCTGGGAGCTCTCTCCCGACCCGACAGTGGCCAGTTGACCTTCGATGGAACGAATGTACTCGGGAAATCGGACGACGAACTCTCCGCGTTTCGGAATGAAAAAATCGGATTCGTTTTTCAGTTTCATCACCTGCTGCCCGAGTTTTCGGCAGAAGAAAATGTGATGATGCCGGCTCTCGTCAGGGGTGATCGTCCTAAACAGGCCCGGGGAAGAGCGCTCGAATTGTTGGAGCGCGTTGGTCTCTCGGATAGAACAACCCATCGTCCGGGAGAACTATCCGGAGGAGAGAAGCAGCGCGTTGCCATTGCCCGAGCCCTGATGAATAACCCGGATCTGATTCTGGCGGACGAACCAACCGGCAACCTGGATGAGAAGACGGCCGATGCACTGCACAAGGAATTGATCCGACTGAGCCGTGATTTGGGGCAAACTTTTATCATGGTGACCCATAACATGCAGTTCGCTTCCATGGCGGATCGCATTCTCGTGCTCGAGCACGGTCAACTGAGCCAAAAAGATTGAAATGAAGCTTTCGAGATTGATCTGGATCGTCCTGCTAATCATACCGGCCGGACCCGTACGGGCCCAGACGACCGAGGTCGAAGGAGACTATCTATATCGTGTTCAAATGCTTCGTGCGAATCCGGGTGAATTTCGCGCTTTCATCGAGCAAGCCAAGATCCACTTCGATCGTATTGCATTTCTCGGAGAGGAGCGCCCGATGTGGATGCGACATTCTCAGGGAGACAAGTGGGACTTTCTGATCCTTTATCCGATGGGCGAATGGAGTGAATACCATTCAAGTGATAGGACGCAGCTTCGCTCGACACTCGTTTCTGATGATTCATCCTTTGCGGCCCGAATTGCCTGGACGGAGGATCTGTTCGTCCGCGGTGTTGGGCCGGATGTGTTGCGTCCCCAGATGGACGAGGCCGGTTTCTATCACATAGAAATGTTCAACGCCCTGCCCGGGAAAGCCGAGGAGTTGCTCACACAACGGCGTATGGAAAATGAGTTTCTCCAGGCACTCAACCGTCCGGTCAACTTCATCTTTGTCCGAGAAGCCGGAAGTTCGGTCGACTCATTCACGTTGGGCTGCTATAGGGATCTGAAGCATTTTGCGGAGAGTGGCGATCTCTCTCCCGATGCGGAAGAAGCTGCTGCCCGTTATGCCGGCTTCGGGAGTGTCAGCAATATCAGTCCGTATCTACGTTCTCTTATCGCAGAACATCACGATACGCTGGCTGTCGCCATCCAATGAGCATCCTCAACACCATTCGGGCCCTTCTTACCTCGGGAAAGGGGATAGCCGTCGGTTTGCCAGATGCGGACTCGATGAGAGATCCGTTAAAATTGTTCGACGCCTGGTTTGAGGGCTCGAAAAATTCGGGCCTCCTGCTTCCCGAATCAATGATGCTGGCGACGGCGACGAACGATGGAAAACCCTCTTCCCGAATGGTTCTTCTAAAATCGTTCGATGAGCAAGGCTTCGTTTTTTATACGAATTACGGCAGCCGCAAGGCTTCTGAGCTTGATAGCAATCCATTCGCATCGCTGCTCTTTCACTGGCCCATCCTGCAACGACAGGTTCGGGTCGAGGGCCAGGTGGAACGGGTCAGCCGAGAGGAATCATCTGCATATTTTCGTACTCGTTCCCGAGGCAGCCAGATTGGCGCCTGGGCTTCAGACCAGTCTGCGGAACTGGAATCGCGGCAGACACTGGAGTCGAGATCCAAGGATCTTAAAGCGAAATATGAGGGGCGGGAAATACCTCTACCCGAGTTCTGGGGTGGATACCGTTTATTTCCATCCCAAATCGAATTCTGGCAGGGAAGACCCTTTCGGCTCCACGACAGGATCGTTTTTGAACGGACAGATGGCTCCTGGAAGACGAGCCGTCTCTATCCCTGATGGGCCGCATCATGATAGGCCGGCTGCACTTGCACTAAGCACATCAAGCTCGATTTATCTCTACCTGGTCACCGTGAATTCTTGTCAAGCGCGAATTGTTTTGGTCCAGGGCGTCGAACAATGCCAACACCTTCGTGTTTAACGGCGGCTCCATTGTTCGAACCTATGAAGACATGATCGGCGAAATCGTTTCTGCGCTTGAAGAGGCAAATCGGGTTGTGATTACTACACACACCCGGCCCGATGGCGATGCTATAGGTTCCCAGTTGGCTCTTGGTAACTATCTGTCCTCCAAGGGGAAGAAGGTTTCGATGATCAACTCGGACCCATCGCCTTACAACCTGGAGTGGCTGCCCGGTTCAGAGAAGATTATCGTATACGATGGATCCCTCGAACACGTAGACATGATCGCCTCGGCAGATCTGATAGTCGTGCTGGACACCAATAACAAAATGCGCCTTGGGAAGCCAGGAGACTCGATCAAAGAAGCATCGGTGCCCAGAATCCTGATCGACCACCACACGGATCCCGAGAACTGGTTTGACCTGATGTGGCGCCGCGAGTCGGCTTCGTCGACGGCAGAACTACTCTACGAAATATTTGCCGACTGGGATCTGGACGGGATCGACTCAGCCGTCGCGGCGCCCCTGTATGTGGCCATAATGACCGATACCGGATCGTTTCGATTTTCCAACGTTACTCCCGCACTTCACCGCATGGTAGGTGATATCGTGGAGCGGGGGAATCTGGATCCGGCTCAGATGTATGCTGAAGTATATGAGAAGAGGAGTGTTGAAGGACTTCGGCTGATGAGCACCGTCCTGTCGACAATGCAATTGCATTTTGGTGGATTGGTCGGCTCCATGGTGATCTCCAAACGGAGCCTGAAAGATTCCGGAGCGTCCATAGAAGAATCAGATGGCTTTGTGAACAACATTCTCTCGATTGAGGGAGTTAAAGTCGGACTGATGTTCACGGAAACCGAGCGTGGGACGAAGGTCAGTTTTCGCTCGAAAGAAGATTATCAGGTTCACAAGTGGGCCCAGAGCTTTGGCGGCGGTGGGCATCGCAATGCATCGGGAGCTTTCATCAAAGCTGATCTCGATTCGGCCATCAAACGGACGATCGCGGCTGCTTCAAAATTTATAGACATCACAACCAGCGGGCAGGACGAAGGCATCTCGGATGAAGACGCCGATTATTTGTCCATGCTTGGCGTTCAGAACTAAGACACATGAAAGTTTCTGTATCAACCATTTCCATCTCCGAGCTGGATGTCGATCTGCTGATCGTACCCATCACTTCGGAGGATCTAACCGACGGTATCGAGGAGCTGAGCGATGCTTTTGGAACAGTGATCGATCGGGCCCGGACAGACGTCAAGGGAGAAACCGGCGATTCTGCGGTTCTGTATCCTGAATCCGGTACTGCGAAGCGGATCATTCTGGTGGGAATTGGGGAGTCTTCTTCCGTAAACGCGGAACGCATAAGAAATGCCTCGGCCCTGGGCGCCGAGGCAGCGACCCACGTGAAGGCAGAAACGGTGGGAATCGCCGTCCCCTCGATTGATTTGAACAGCGACCTCACCGCTCAAGCCCTCGTCGAGGGTTTCATCCTGGGATCGTACAGATTCAACCAATACAGGACAAAAGATAATACGGGAGAGCCTGCTCAGCGCCTTGTGATTCAGACTACAGATCAGGACAAGCAGGTCCGAAGGGGAGCAGAGCGGGGTAGAATAGTTTCGGAAGCAGTTTGCTCGGCCAGAGACCTGGTCAACTTGTCCCCGGACGATAAAACACCCATTCTTCTCTCGAAGGCTATAGAAAAGTCAGGAAAAAAACACGGCTACGATGTATCCGTTTGGAACAAGGAGCTGATTGAAGAGGAAGGTATGGGCGGACTTCTTGCGGTTAACCGTGGGAGCCAGGACCCTCCGACTTTTTCCGTTCTGGAATGGCATCCGGAGAATGTCCGTAACAGCAGGCCGGTTGTTCTGGTAGGGAAAGGTGTGGTCTTCGATACGGGAGGCCTGTCCCTGAAACCCACCAAGAATTCCATGGACTCCATGAAGTCAGACATGGCGGGTGCGGCGGCGGTCGTTGGGACGATGGAAGCGATCGCCAAGCTTGAGCTGCCTCTGTATGTGATCGGATTGATACCGGCGACCGACAATCGCCCGGGGCAAACCGCTTACGTGCCAGGCGACGTAGTAAAAATGCACTCTGGGATGACAGTAGAGGTACTGAACACCGATGCCGAAGGCAGAATGATCCTGGCCGATGCTCTCTCGTATGCCTCCTCGTTCTACCCCGAAATTGTCATTGAGCTAGCAACTCTCACCGGGTCTGCGGTTGTCGCCCTGGGCGAAATTGTAGCGGCAACGATGACGAATGAGGACGATGGTGCTCAGGAGCGCATCGACGCGATAGTGGCGGCTGGCAACAGCTCTGGCGACAGGGTTCACCCAATGCCGATGTTTGATGAGTACAACGAGGAGTTGAAAAGCACCGTTGCCGACCTCAAGAACATCGGAGGTCGATGGGGCGGAGCCATCACAGCGGCGAAGTTTTTGGAGCACTTCGTCGACTATCCATGGATTCATGTCGATATCGCTGGACCGGCCTTTCTGGACAAGGCACGGGGATACCATAAGGCAGGGGGAAGTGGATTTGGGGTCCGTTTGTTGACTCGCTTTCTCCAGGATTTGTCAGAGAAAAAACGCTGACCTTAATCTGACCCTCCATGTCCTCAGCCGAAGGCCAATCTTTCGCTTCTCGACCTCGGATTGCCGTCTCAATCGGGGATCCGAACGGCGTGGGTCCCGAGGTATTTCTCAAGTGCTTCTGTGATGACGCTCTGACCGATCAGGTGGAGTTGATTCCGGTCGGTTCACGTAGCGTACTACAATACTACGGGTCCCTCCTTAATATCAATGGAAACAACGACTTACTCGTTGAGGTGGACGAGCCGAAGGGGTTCAAGCTGACTCCGGGGAAACTGGACTCGTGCGCAGGCGCGCTCTCGATGCTGTGCGTAGAACGTGCGACCGATATGTGTCTGTCCGGAGAGGTTCAGGCGATGGTGACCTGTCCCATTTCCAAAGAAGCGATTTCAGCAGCTGGATACGATTTTCCCGGGCATACTGAGTTCATTGCCGAGCGGAGCGAGGCCAATTCTTATCTCATGATGATGGTCTCAGGAAGCCTGCGGATGGGTCTGGTGACAGCGCACATTCCACTGGGTGACGTACGGGCACAGATTACCCAGGCTGGCATCGCGAGTACGATCTCTGTAATGGCCGACGCCCTGCGGTCAGATTTTGGGATAGAACAACCACGGATCGCCGTCCTGGGACTGAATCCTCACGCGGGAGACGGAGGAGTTCTCGGCAAAGAAGAGACAGACATTATCATTCCTGCGATCCGATCCATCAGCGGCGACACCAATGTTAGCGGCCCCTTTCCTGCGGATGGCTTCTTCGGCAGAGCTGCATGGAAATCCTTTGACGGTGTTGTGGCGATGTACCATGATCAGGGCTTGGTGCCTTTCAAAACGCTGTCATTCGGAAAGGGAGTGAACGTAACGGCAGGATTACCCATCGTTCGAACCTCCCCAGACCACGGAACGGCATTCGATATTGCGGGTCGCGGGGTTGCCGAAGAGGGAAGTCTGCATCAGGCAATTTTGCTCGCCGCCGAAATCACCGCTCGAAGGGCTAGCGCCTGAGCGAAATTAATGGCACTTTATTGAAGTCCGTCAAGCCATATACCGCCCTCGCAGACGTATACGATGTCGCAATGGATCATGTGGACTATGAGAGCTGGGCTGATTTTATTCTGCATCTGATAGGCGATGAGGTGGAAAAATCCAATCCGAGCATTCTGGAGCTGGGCTGCGGGACCGGCCTGTTAACCGAACAGTTACTCATTCAGTCCGAGTTTTTCGTGCTCGCGACCGACGCATCTTCAGATATGCTCCGAATGGCCCGAGAGCGTCTTCTACCTCATAAGGGCCAGTACAAGGTAACACGGCTAGATTTTGAGTCCGGCTGGGACGGGTTTGGAGAGAGCGCCGACATTGTACTCTTGATGTATGATGGCTTCAACTACATCCTCACGCTCGAAGGCGTTTCAAGCTTTTTGGAGGGTGTGGGACACCACCTGAATGAAGGTGGAATTGTGCTTTTTGACCAGAGTACTCCCGCGAATTCAATCAATAACGCGGAGTATTTCGAGGACGCAGGATCGACTGGTGACGTTGAATTCGTCCGCAGGAGCACCTACGACGAAAAGAGTGGTTTGCACACGACTGAATTCGAGATCTCATCTCAGAGGGGTCACTTCTTTGAGAAACACATTCAGCGCGCCTGGACGAGAACGGAAATAATGGGAGCTGTTGAAAATTCCAGCCTTAAGATCCGGGCTACTTTCGATGGATTCAGTCTGGATGCTGCTAACGATAAATCGGAACGCATACATTGGGTCCTGGAAAAAGAAATCTGAGAGGCATCCTACGTCGTAAATTATTCCGATTGCCAGAGTCTATTTTGCCAGAGTCTTTTTTGAGTGCCACAGCCTTTTTTTCGGTGTCTTTTTTGATTGCCGGAAGTCAACTATGGGTTCATCTTCTGGCTTGCCCGCCCTGGGACTCCTGTAATGTTGTGTCAGCCCCTAATCAGCAGACGGCCTATCGCTCGTGATTGAACTTTCCAACGTGTCAATTTCCTACCCTGTCGCGGGCGGCGCCCCCGTTCCAGTACTGGAAAACGTATCGATGAAAATCGAGCGTGGTGAAATGATCTATTTGGTCGGGCCCACCGGAAGCGGCAAGACATCTCTGCTCAAGCTGTTGTACATGGACCTGCTCCCTGACACGGGTATTCTTCGCGTCGCAGATTACCGATCGGACAAGATGAAGCCATCTGATCTTCCATACTTGCGGAGGTCGATAGGTGTGGTTTTTCAGGACTTTCAGTTGTTGCCGGACAGAAATGTGTTTGAAAATGTCGCTTTCGCCCAGTACGTGACGGGAAATCGTGGCAAACCGGTTAAAAATCGAGTGCTTCATGTTCTATCGAGGGTTGGCCTGAGTCATAAACGGAGGCGATTTCCTCACGAACTATCGGGAGGTGAGCAGCAGCGCGTTGTAATAGCACGGGCAATCATCAACCAGCCCTATATCATGCTCGCCGACGAACCAACCGGCAACCTGGATCCGACCGTGGCTGACGATGTCCAAAAATTGCTGATTGGATTGCATCGGTCCGGTATGACCGTGATCATTGCGACTCATGATTATCGACTCGTACGAAACTTCCCCGCCAGGACACTGGCAGTGATGAATCGCAGGATCGTAGAAGTCGATCCGCGCTCTCTCACCAGTTGAGGCGCTTTCTTGCTATCCCTTTTCAAGCCCACCGAGAGTGGTTTGCTCACCGAGGGGCATCGGGTTATATTGCCGCCTATTCGTTTAAAACGGCCTTTTGAGCTGGATGTTTTCGAACAGATTGGAGTTGATTTCAGACGAGCAGTTTCAATTCATTCCGAGCAGCACGAGAATAAATCCTATCTCTACTCACGAGAGTCGACGCTACTTTCGCAATCAAGTTACTGATCCATGGAAGCCTTAGAGCACTTTATCTCCTTTGCAAATTATTGGCTGTCACCCGTCCTGGTCGTTGGACTCCTGGGTGCCGGTGCGTATTTGACTCTGCGCCTTGGGTTCATTCAGTTCCGCAAATTAGGACATGGTTTCGCAGTAACCTCGGGGAAATACGATGACCCGAACGATCCGGGTGATGTATCGCACTTCCAGGCACTGACGACCGCGCTCTCGGCGACCGTTGGAACCGGTAACATCGCGGGAGTTGCCCTGGCGATTCACTGGGGTGGCCCCGGGGCTCTGTTCTGGATGTGGATGACGGCAATACTCGGTATGGCGACCAAGTACAGCGAAGTAACGCTGGCCCAACACTACCGCGTCCAAATGGAAGGCGGAGCCAAGTGGGACGGCTCTGTTGCCGGCGGACCCATGTATTATATCGAACGCGGTATCAAGGATGTATTCGGCTGGAACTGGAAACCAGTTGCAGCTTTTTTCGCATTCATGCTGATGATCACTTCCTTTTTTACAGGGAACGCCATTCAGTCCAACACGATTGCCACGCAGGTCGCCGATAACTTCGGGATTGCGACCTGGATAACAGGCCTCGTCACAGCCGGAATCGTGGGTGCGGTAATCATAGGTGGGATCAAGCGAATCGGCAGGGTAACCAGCATTCTGGCACCCGTCATGGCCACGGTATACGTCGCGGCCGCGCTCGTGGTGCTCGTTATCAATATCGACCTCATTCTGCCTGCCTTCGGAACGATCTTTAGTGAAGCATTCAATCCCACGGCAGGTGTAGCTGGTACCGGAATGGGCATCTTCCTGTTCACCCTTCGATACGGCGTTCAGCGAGGACTGTTTTCAAACGAAGCCGGACAGGGCTCGGCCCCCATTGCCCACTCCGCGGCGAAGACGGATGAACCTGTTTCGGAAGGCGTCGTCGCTCTGCTCGAACCATTTATTGATACGATTGTCATCTGTACGATGACCGGCTTGGTCATCGTTTCGACGGGAGTTTTCGAAGCCAAAGTGCCCACAACACTCTCTCTCAATGATGGCAACATTTCATACGTCAACATCGACGACACGGGTAGCTTTTCTGGAGTTTCCGATCCTGAAATATTCCAAATAGACGACGGTTATCCAGTAATCGAGTCTGATTCAGATCCGCGACTGGCATTCTACGATATTTCGGTAGACCGCTTTTTTACTGATGAAGACCAGACGATTCCGTTCTCGGGATCTCTGTTTCCGAGCGAGGACCGGGCGGAGTCTCCGGATGGGACAGCATATTCGACGTTATACGGGGATGCGGGGCGAAACAGTTCGCCGCTCACAACCCTTGGCTTCGAAGTGGGCCTTGCTCCTATCGGGCTCGGTTGGTTGGGTAAATACATCGTACTCATCAGTGTATTCCTGTTCGCGGTATCCACGGCCATTTCCTGGAGCTACTACGGAGATCGTTGTGCGAACTACCTGTGGGGACGAAAGGCGATCCTACCCTATAAGTTTGTATTCCTGATTTTCCACTTCCTCGGGGCCATCGTCGCGGTAACTACAATCTGGGATCTGGGAGACGTGGCTTTATCGCTCGTTACCCTCCCGAACGTCGTTGCATTGATTCTTCTGTCCGGACTTCTGAAGAGGATCACAGACGACTACTTTGTACGGAAGCCATGGATAAAGAAGGATTCGGTATAGAGGGGCGGGAGATTAAATCACGATAGGTATGGGAATCGTTCAGGTTATTGAGCATCCGATTCTGAAGCGAGACCTGACCGTCTTGCGTCGGGCGGATACTCCATACGGGCTGTTTCGCTCTACGATCAGGGAAATTTCTTCGATTTTGGCATACGAGGTCTTCCGCTCACTTCGCTTGCGTACTGTTGATGTCCAGACTCCGATGGAGGTGACAGAGGGACATGAAGTAGACGAAGAAGTGATTGTGGTCCCCATCATGCGCGCCGGACTTGGAATGATTGATGGTTTCGTTCACTACCTGCCCGAAGCGCGGGTCGGACACCTGGGGATGTATAGGGATGAAACGACCCACGAACCAGTGGACTACTACTCCAACATTCCTTCGGGAATCGAAAATGCTCGAGTTATTGTAGTGGATCCCATGCTCGCGACCGGCGGCAGTGCTGCGGGCGCAATACGTCATCTGAAGAAACTGGGCGCCCAAAACATCACTCTGGTCACCCTCGTATCTGCCCCTGAAGGGATCGATTTCGTTCAGACGGGTCACCCGGATGTGGACATCTTCACCGCTGTCATTGATCGAGAACTCGACGAAAATGCCTATATCCGCCCTGGTCTCGGAGATGCCGGTGACCGAATTTTTGGAACCAGCTGAAAGGTCTCATGCCTGAATTATCTCGTCGTCTGGTGCTGCTCGGCACCCTGTGCTTTCTTTCTCTTGCCTCAATGGCACAGGAGCAAAACCTCGGTATTCCGCGCGTAGTCCTGGACGGAATTGGTTTCCCGGTGACACTGGAAGTAAAGGGAGATTCGTTGTCGATGGACGCGTACACCGTGCAGGGCGTTGGCGAGGCTGCCGGATTCGAGTATGATGACGAATACGATGATGGAGTCGGAGCCTGGGTGGCTGAAGATGTCATGGTAGCAGGCAAGGGAATGCAGGGCATAACGCTCTACCGTCTGGGCCAGCCTGTTTTTACCGAACAAACCCGCAGTATCGCGGGATGGTGGTCAATCTTCCCGCCGATTCTGGCCATCGGCATCGCATTGATATTCAAGCGAGTCGTTCCGGCCCTTTTTCTGGGCATATGGGTCGGGGCAATGACTGTCGCCGGATTTTCGATCGCCGGGGCGTTTGAGGGCCTCTTGAATTCCTTCGCGGTGTATGTACAGCAGGCATTTTCGGACCCTTCACACGGCCAGATCATCTTGTTCACCCTGATGATTGGGGGTATGGTTGGAATCATATCGAAGAACGGTGGCATGCAGGGTGTGGTGAATCACATCGTGAAATGGGCGAGCACACCCCGCCGCGGCCAGGCTGCAACGGGCACACTCGGCCTCGCCATCTTTTTTGACGACTACGCTAATTCGCTCGTTGTTGGAAACACGATGCGTAGCGTGACGGATCGGCTCCGCATCTCCAGAGAAAAGCTGGCCTACATCGTCGACTCGACGGCAGCCCCCGTTGCCTGTCTGGCTCTTGTTACGACGTGGATCGGATATGAGGTTGGGCTGATCGGAACGGCACTGGACAAGATTGATGGACTATCAGGTTCGGCCTACGCGTTTTTCCTGGCCTCGATTCCCTATTCATTCTATCCCATCCTGGCAATATTTTTCGTGTTCGCCGTTGCGTTCTCGCGTCGCGATTTTGGCCCCATGCTTCAGGCAGAGATCAGAACTCGTACCACCGGAGCGGTAATTGGACCGGATGCGAACGTGGATGAGGAGGTGATTTCGGGAAAGGAGACTGCACCAAAAGAAGGCGTTCCTCACAGGGCCATCAACGCTGTCTTGCCGGTCCTGGTCCTCATTTTTGGAGTGATGGGCGGCCTGTGGGCGACGGGGAGTGGCGATACCATTCAGGAAATAATCAATTCCTCGGATTCGTACCTCGCACTCATGTGGGCGTCTCTACTGGGGGTTGTGGTGGCAGCCTTGTTGTCTGGCGCGCAACGCATTCTGACCATAGCTGAGATTGTAGAGTCCTGGTATGCGGGACTGAAAGGGATGCTTTTCGCCATGATCATTCTGATTCTGGCGTGGTCTCTTTCGGCGATAACGGAAGACCTCCACACCGCGCCCTATCTGGTCTCTGTTCTGGGTGATTCGCTGAGTCCGAGCATGGTGCCAGCCGTCGTGTTCATTCTCGCCGCGGCGACCGCGTTCGCTACCGGGTCAAGTTGGGGCACCATGGGTATTCTCTTTCCGCTGGTCGTCCCGCTCGCGTGGGCAGTCATGCAGGTGAATGACATGGCAGATGCTTCATACTACTATATCCTCTATTCCACTATTTCTTGCATCCTGGCTGGGTCGGTCTGGGGAGATCACTGTTCGCCCATTTCTGACACGACGATTCTCTCGTCTATGGCGTCAGGATGTGATCATATTGATCACGTCCGCACGCAGCTTCCGTATGCACTCTTCGTTGGCGGTGTCTCGCTGTTTGTCGGTACGATTCCCTCCGGATTCGGATTTCCGTGGTGGGCTTCACTCATTCTGGGAGTTGCGATTCTTCTTGGGGGACTGATGATATACGGTGAGGTGGCTGACGATGCAGTTGCGACAGAAACTGCTTCCTAGAACCGCGACACTCTGCGAATCGAAACAGAAATTACATGTCTGAAAACTGGTTGGACGCGGATGATCGGCCCTGGGGTCGTTGGGAAGAGTACTTGAATGAATCGGGTTACCGCGTCAAACGCATTATCGTGCATCCCGGTGAGCGTCTTTCGCTCCAGCGGCATGCTCTGAGGAGTGAACACTGGGTGATTGTCTCGGGATCGGGCGAATTCACTCTGGACGACTCGGTGACGGCAGTTGGACCTGGAGACCGCGTCTTTATCCCCGTTGGAGGTATTCATCGAGTCCAGAACGTCTCTAGTGAGGACCTGATCATCATCGAGACCCAGTTGGGAGTCTGTGACGAAGATGACATTGAACGCCTCGAGGATGACTACGGCAGGGCTTGACCCTCTTCAGGAGGCCTTGGTGACCTTGGTTCTGCGCTGTATGTGCCTGGTAGACAGACTGATTCCGAATACCAGGAAAATGTAGTAGCCGAGTATTCTCCACGTCAGCAGCGACGGAACGAGGAGGGAGGTATCGGGCAACAAATCACCAAAGAACAGGGCGTACAATCCCTCGACGCCTCCTGCACCGCCCGGGGTTGGCATCACGAGGGCAGAGATATTCATCGCCATCGACCTGATGAACAGGAGCAACATATCGACATCGGGCACGAAGCTCCAGATGACAAACACGGCGAGGGAATATCGGGCCATCCACGTTCCCGAAGTGAGTAGAAATCCTCGTAAGAAGAAGTCACTTTTCTGTCGGCGAAGTACGGAGGCCCGCGCGGAAAATTGCTCCATTTCTCCCGCTACCCGATCCTTGTATCTACGTAGAAAAGGCAGCCTGAAAACACGATTGGCAACCTTTCCCAGCAATTCCGGATGGAAGAGGGTTGCGTACGCGAAAAGTCCAGCGTAGGCCATCAAGAGGATGAAATATGCTATGGCCGTCCATAAACCAACAAGTCCTACCGATGAAGGGATCACCTCCATGTAGAAGGCCGAGACCAGAATGACCGGCACAGATAGTGAAAACCAGACCTGGTCCAGTAGCATCACATAGGTCATGACCGCCGACACATCACCGATAGCGATGGTTTTCCCCGACGACATTCGGGACTCTCTCGCAATGTAATACGCCGTGAGGGGGGCTCCGCCCACGAGCGACGGCGAAATATTAGAGGCAAAATCCCACGCCAGTTGAGATCGAACACCGGCCTTGAATCCGAGAGCATGTCGGGAAATAAAACTGATTCTCCATCCCCCAAAAAGAACCCGAAGAAAAACCATCGCAACGGCCCCTGACATGATCAGTGGATCAACCGACGAGACGAATTTTTGAAATGCTCCCTCATCCCAGGTGAAATATGCGATCACCAGAAGGACGCCCACTCCCCAGGCGATGGGAAGGACGATCCCTTTTAGAGAGATGCCTGGGTGATCATCGTGGTGATCATCGTGACGATCATCCGGCGGGTCCAGCTCCGGAGGTAGGTGACTGTGGCTGTCGTTGGACATGGGCGGGTAGATGGCCTTTCTGGCCGGGGTTCATCAATTGTGGGTCGGTAGTGCAAGTCGCCTCGGAAGGCAGCATAGTATCAACCGCATGCCGACACACGATAAGGAAAGTAAGGAGTATCGATTTTGTGATTCATGAATAGATGATAGATCACCGCCAGGTGTAGTAGATATATGAAAGCCGACCTGCACATGCACTCTACTGCCTCAGACGGCAGATTGGCGCCAGCCGCGGTGATGGAAGCGGCTGCGAAGGCTGGCCTCGAAACCGTGTCGTTGACCGATCATGACACCGTAATGGGTCTGCATGAGGCAAAAGCAGCTGCCCTATCGCTTGGGCTGGACTTCATCGTAGGTGCAGAAGTGAGTTCGGTGGCGAGCGGAGAAGAGGTCCACCTTTTGTCATATGGCTTCGACGAGGACAACGCCGGGATGCTGGATTTTCTGGAGCTGCAACGCTCACGGCGTGACGAGCGCGCGATCGAATTCGTTCGGCGTTTCAAATCAGCTGGATTGCTTCCAGCATCGGCGGAACTCCCGGAGCTCGGCCATGGTCGGTCCATTGCGCGCCCTCACATCGCAACTCTTCTGATGGAGGCAGGGACGGTGGAGACCAACGGCGAAGCCTTTGAATTGCATCTCTCGCCGGGTGGAGAACATTTTGTCGAAAAACCGATGCCATCTGGGGCAGAGGTTATTGACACGGTGCACTCAGCCGGCGGCGTGGTCGTCCTCGCCCATCCGGGGCATCGAACCTCTCATCAGACGGTGCTGGATCTTGTGGCCGCCGGCCTGGATGGGATTGAAGTGGTTCACCCGTCTCACGACGGTATGTTGACTGCATATTACCGCGCTCTGGCCTCTCGAGTGGGACTGTTCTGCACGGGAGGGTCGGACTATCATGCAAGAGAGGATCACGGTGGCTCTTCCCTCGGAGATTTCTGGATCGATATGGACGAGGAGCTTCGAAGATCACTCAGGACCCAATGAGGAGGCCCAGCGTTTGCGCCCAGATTCCACATCTTTCTTTTCTCTTTTCTCTTTTCTCTTTTCGAATCATTGATTATGCGTCGGACATGTTTTTGCTTCGCGATTACGTTGACGCTGGCACTCGGCATTTCCCTTTTCGCGCAAACTGTCCAGGCTCAAGAGGTCAATGCATGGACCGCTCATACTTCTTTCGGCGGCGCAATTGACCTGACGCTAACATCGACCCACACCTGGGTGGCTACATCCGGTGGTATATATAGCGTCGAGCATACGAGCGGCTCCATCAGCCGACTCACTGTTGTTGACGGACTGGCCAACGTGGGAGCGTCTGCCATTGCAGCCGATGAGATTCGCTCGCTGCTCTGGGTTGGATATGATACCGGACTACTGGACCGGATCGACACACAAACCGGCGTTATCACGACTTTTCGGGATATTGAGAGGGCTGATCAGTTTTCTGATCGCGGAATAAACAGGATCCGAATTCAAGGGGACTCACTGATGATTGCGACTGAGTTCGGAATCGTCGTATTTGATCCCCTGAAGAGTGAGGTTCGCGACTCATACAGCCGACTTGGAAATTTGCCGGTCGCAGCCGCAGTTCAAGATGTACTGATCGACGCGTCCGTTGCGGGCGTACAGACCATCTGGGCAGCCACGGCCGAGGGAATTGCGCGCGCGCCTCTTCATGGGGTGAATCTTAAAGATCCCGGGTCTTGGACGACCGAAAATATTCCAGGTGGAACGAACGCTCCCGCGGTGTTGGCTCTGGCCCAGGTAGGAGGAGTCTTATACGCGGGCACCGAATCGGACGTATTCATTCGCATCGCGCCCGGTAATTATCAGAAATTGGGCCTGACCGGCAGGCCGGTATCGCAGATGGCGGCCAATTCAGAAACCATCGTAGCAACGGCTCAATTTACTTTGCTGGTCATCCGGCCAACCGGGTTTCACACCGCCCACGCTGTGGACGGAATGCCCTTTCCGGTAGCGAGCAAGCTCGATGGCGCGGGCCGACTCTGGATCGTGGATGCATTCAGCGGACTCGGAAATGGAAACATCCCGACTGAGAGCACTGGAACAGCCGTGCTTGATTCAATTATTCTCCCATCTGGCCCCGCAGACGGTCTCTTTTCACTGATTTCGATTGGTGATACGGGCGAGGTCTGGCTGTCGGGAGTCAACGCAGTGAACACCGGATTTTATAAACTGGATACGGTTGGGGAGTGGACTACCTATTCAACATTGACCATCCCAGAGCTGGAAGGGAAAGCAGCGTATGTGCATGTGTATGCGGCGTCTGATGGGACGGGGTGGGCCGGATCAGAAGGTGCTGGTGTGGCCAGTGTCAGCCCGGACGGAGCGGTGATCACCTACGGTGAGTCGAATTCTTCGCTTGAGCCCGCTCCGGGCGGCGATTCGTTTATTGTTCTGGGCGGATTGCATGAGGACAATCTGGGAAACATGTGGTTTTCGACTCGCGCGAGCGGAAAGCCGTTGCACCTGAGGATGTCCAGCGGAGCGTGGACCTCCTTCGGTCCGAAAGTCGGCCAGGGATTGCTCTCCAGCGCTACTGCGTATGGCCGAATTTTTGTCGACTCGTTCGACCAGAAGTGGATTATTATCCACAATGAGGCCAATTTTCGCACTAAAAAAGGCGTCATGGTCCTGGAAACGGGTATTCCAGAGAATGTTGCTGACGATGAATTTCAGTTTTTCGGCACCAAGGGGGGGGCGGGTCAGGGCCTGCCTTCCATTGAAGTCAATGCAGTCGTTGAAGACAAAGACGGACTGATCTGGGTCGGCACAGAGAGCGGACCCGCTTATTTCATCAATACAGGCATCGTTGCGCGCGATCAATCTGCGATCGCAATTTGGCCGCAATGGGCCGATCGCTCAAACGGGACATTTCTACTCTTCAGCCTGAACATTCACGACATGGCCGTCGATCCTGCCGGTCGCATTTGGTTTGCTACGGACGATGGTGCATGGCTTGCCCAAGCGGTCGAAGGAGGCTACGAGCAGGTGTATCATTTCACTACCGAAAACTCGCCGCTTTTTTCGAATGAAGTTCTGGCAGTTGCCGTCGATGATGACTCCGGGGAAGTTTACTTTTCGACGGACCGTGGTCTGATCAGCTTTGCGTCTGATGCAATCGCGCCGGTGAACAAGGTCGTAGATCTGAAAGTATTTCCGAATCCCGTTCGAATTAACGGTGATCAGGCACCTGAGGTCTTTATCGAGGGCCTGGTTCCTGCTACATCCATTCGAATAGTGACGCCGGCTGGATATATCGTGCGGAGGCTTGAGGCCCGTGGGGGACGTATTCGGTGGGATGCACGGGATGAAAACGGAAATCTGGTATCCTCAGGCGTGTATCTGATCATCGCCGTGGGGCAGAATGACGAGGGTACAGCCTATGGGAAAATTGCCATCATCCACTGATCACAGGGGCGAGTACATAAAAAGTTCAAATGTGAGGTTGTTGCCCCGCATTCCATTGTCGCCATATATTACCGGTCTGTGATTTGATTTCATGGTGGTCGTAGCTCAGTTGGTTAGAGCGCCAGGTTGTGGCCCTGGAGGTCGGGGGTTCAATCCCCCTCGATCACCCCAATGAGAGATTCGTCAGTTGTCATTTCGATTCCAAGATGCCGCGTTCGTCTAGGGGTTTAGGACGCCGCCCTTTCACGGCGGTAACACGGGTTCAAATCCCGTACGCGGTACCAGAACGGTCATCCGGCGTCAGCCGGGTGACCGTTTTGTATTTCGTGTGAGTATGCCCAGACAGACGGGCATGATTCTACTCACTCGTCGCTTGCGCCCTCTTGGCGTTCTGCGGAATGTTCTGGGAGTCGCCGCGTTTGTCGCTCAACCAATTCGAGTCGTTCTTCCAGTGGCGCCATGGCTTCTAGCATGGACTCTTGAATGAGATCGCGTAACTCACCCGTTCCGAGGCTGTTGTCGCTCTCCTGGGCACGCAATTTTGCGATTTCCAGCTTGTGCGCGTTTGACCACTTAATCGCCAGCCCACCGAATATGAACGAGATGACGACGATGATGATGAACGCGATAATTTCAGGAGGCATCTTACTTGGCTGTCTGGTGCAGGGCCGATCGCAAACAGATTCGGGCCTTAGGGTGAATCAATGTATCAGTCGATGAAATACCACGCGCGGTAAATTTTCCCGGCGCGCATTTCATAGATCCCCATTGCTGACGAGCTGACGTTTATTCCATTTTCATCGTCGTGACTCACGACCTCTTTGAAACTGATTCTATTCCCATCGATGGTGTAGCTCTCAATCAAAGACTCAATGGGTGGTCTGGACTCATAATAGGTCTCCATGCTGGTCCTGAAGGTTTCCTTTCCGGCAACTTCAATCATCAAGGTGTCGGACGTGATGGAAAACCAGATGAAGTCGTCCGTGATGTTGTCCACCAATCGCGCCACGTCTCTCTCATTGAAAGCTTCCATTTGGTCCATCAAAATGTCGAGCAGGGGCTCGTTTTGGGCGCAGGCGCTCATGGAGACCATCAAGATGCTAAGGAGGATTAATCGTCTCATCATTACTTCTGCAACGTGAGTTCAAGAGTGGTATCGGAGCAGCAGCCCCCATATTGGATGAAGGCGTTGTGGTCCGCGATATAGACCATGGCACGCATACCGCGCCGCGTAGGAGAATTTGTTGTAGGCTAAGAAAAAGGTCAGCGAGATACGACCCACATGCGAATCGCTAGGGCGATGACGACCGGTAGCATGGGTGGCGGAATGGATTGGGCAAGAAAAAACTGGAGGACCAGGATTGCCACCGTCCAATAGCTTGCATACCGCAGATAGGTACGCAGGCGTGGAATCCGTTTCCACCTCGCGGCGACCAGGAAGTGTGTCGGAAGTGCCCAGGCTACATTCCAGTTCATCGCGGTCAACGTGTGGTGGGTAAAGAACCACATTATCATCAGAAACAGGCCTGCAAATCCGATCACTCCGAGCAACCAGCGGTCGAGTCGGCTGGGCTCGGTCAGCGTTTTGTCACGATATCCTTTGGCGGTGATACCGAGGAGTGCTAGAGAGGCTGCCCAGAAGAAGGGAATCGTCCATGGAAGTCCGCTCTGATCTGGCCTGGCGCCGTACTCGGCTAGCATGCGTTTCTGGCGGACAAGAGGTGTGCCGTCATACGAAACAGACACATCCAGTATATCCATCAGATAGACCGGTAAAAATGTTCGAGCTCGAACATCGGGTTGGGAGTCTAATTTGGAGCCCAGGACCAGATCTATTCCAAGATCCAGCAGGGCGCGATTGTGGATATACTCGTCAAGCATCTCGCGAAACGTCGCCGAATACGGATCATCAGCTGGTAGCGCGATCGACCCCGTGGCTTCCAGCAGGTCAATCAATCTGGTTGAGCAGTTGTCGTAGACGAAATCGTAGAGGTAAGATTTATTTTCTTCTCGCAGATTTTCCATCAGCAGACCCCACATCTGCGCCGTAGCCTCCGTGCTGAGATGTAGGACCTGCTCAACAACGTCCCGTTGTTCAAGGTCGGATTTCCGCATGAAGCGCGTCATGGGCTCGACGCTTATTTCGTACAGCATGTCGCCGTATACAAACCTGGGAATGAAGTAGGGCCTTGCTGGATCGAACGTTCCGTAACTGAACACGGCATCAATTCCGGAATCGGGATCCTGAATCCGCATTGCGCTGTGGCCCCATGCGGAGTAGACGGGAGCTCCCGGAAATGTGGTAAGAATCGAAACAGATGATGAGTCTGAAATCTGGCGAGGCAACTGTGCGCGGGCTTCGCCCGCGCACACCACAATTAGCAGAGCGGTTGTCCCTAGGCGTATGTAGTTTCGCAGCACTGAATCCAGGAATCGTGTCATATCACAAGGAGTGCGAGAAGAGGCAGAATTTGGCAAAAATGAGCAGATCCCAGCGTGCGACCTGTGCGCTTGAATCATTGCGGATGGTGATTCCAGCGCCGGAAACGGAGCTCACCTACACGGACAGCTGGCAGTTACTGGTTGCAGTGGTGTTATCGGCACAATGTACCGACGCAAGAGTCAATCAAATAACCCCCGCTCTGTTCGAACGGTTTCCGGATGCGGCGTCAACTGCAAAAAGTACTCCAGAGGAAGTATTTCCATTTATTCGCTCGATCTCGTATCCGAATAATAAGTCCAAGCATCTTGTCGGAGCCGCGCAAATGGTGATGTCGGATTTCGGGGGTAGAGTGCCCGAAACTGTAGACGAAATCGTAAAGCTTCCGGGCGCAGGAAGAAAGACCGCACAAGTTGTTGCCTCCGTGGCCTTCGGCGTACCGACCTTGGCCGTCGACACACATGTCTTTCGGGTTGCCAATCGTATTGGACTGGTTAGCCCAGATGCCATAACGCCGGAGAAGGTTGAGCGTCAATTGAAGCGACTGCTGCCGGAAAGCACGTGGGGAGAGGCCCATCATCTTCTCATACTGCACGGTCGCTACACCTGCACCGCCCGTAGTCCTTCTTGCGAGGGCTGTGCAGCCGCACACTGTTGCCACTACAAATCGAATCTGGACCAACTACCGGCGCCGGAAGAATCGCTGGATCCGAAGCGCGGTCGGTATTACTGCAAGACACGCAAACACTATTTTGAAGAACCGGATCTCATCACCGATAGAGCAGGAATCGAACAGATCTCCTGTCCGCGGTGCGGGTCCATGAATGTATTTCACTCAAAATCCGGCTTGACCACCCGACGAGTGAAGGACTTCCGTGTATAATGAGCGAGCATCAGCGCACTGGCCCTGCACGCAAGAATGAAAAAGCACCTCCTCATGATCCTTGACGGCTACGGAATTGCGGAAGACTCTTCCGTGAGCGCCATCGATGGTGCTCGAAAGCCATTCCTGGACGAACTGTTTTCACGATGGCCTCACAGCAGGCTGGATGCGTCGGGAGAAGCGGTGGGATTGCCGGAAGCTCAGATGGGAAATTCAGAAGTCGGGCACATGAATCTTGGTGCTGGTCGTGTGGTGTATCAGGAGATGACCCGGATCAATAAATCGATCGTTGATGGGGATTTCTTTTCCAATGAAGTTCTGCTCGATGCCATCAACAGATCAAAGGCACCAGGATCACAGCTGCATCTGATAGGATTGTTATCCGACGGCGGTGTCCATTCTCTCCAAAATCACCTGCACGGCCTGATTGATCTGGCGTCTCAGAGCGGTTTGTCGCAAGATGATCTTGTCGTACACGCGTTTATGGACGGTCGAGATACCGCTCCGACGGGCGGTGCAGAGTATCTCCGCCTCCTTGAGAGCCATGTGAACAGCAGCGGCTGTGGTGTGATTGGGTCGGTTGTGGGACGTTACTGGGCCATGGACAGGGATCGGAGGTGGCCGCGCACGGAAAAGGCGTACCAACTACTGGTGAATGGGGAAGGAGAACGCTTCGAATCGTCTGTGGAGGCCATGAAAGCGTGTTATGATCAAGGTGTCACGGACGAATTTGCGGAGCCGTTCGTCATCGGAGACCCGGACCGGAATCGAATATCGGTAGGGGACGTCGTGATCTTTTTCAACTATCGAGCAGATCGCGCCCGCCAGATAACCCGTGCGCTGACGGACAGCGATTTTACAGGCTTCGCTCGAAATAAGCTAGAGAATCTGCACTTCGTGACATTCACGCCCTACCAAGAGTCATTTACCTTTCCGGTGGCGTTTCCGAAAGTAAACCTCACCGACACGCTCGGAGAAGTAATTGCTGAGGCCGGTTTCAGGCAACTACGGGCGGCCGAGACCGAAAAATACCCCCACGTAACCTATTTCTTCAGCGGTGGGCGCGAGCAGCCCTTCAGTAGAGAAGATCGCATCCTGGTGGCTTCTCCCAAAGTGGCTACGTACGACTTGCAGCCGCAGATGAGCGCTCCAGAGCTGGCACGTGAAGTTGCAGCGGCCATCAAGAAGACCGACTACACATTCGTGGTGATTAATTTTGCGAATCCGGATATGGTTGGCCACACCGGAGTTTTTGCAGCCGCAGTGGAAGCCGTCGAGGCGGTCGATTCTGCGGCCAGAGTAGTAATCGAAGCGGCGCGTGAGGCTGGATATTCGGTAAACGTTATTGCCGACCATGGGAACGCCGATCGGATGATCAATCCAGATGGCTCACCCCACACTGCTCATACCACGGTGCCCGTGCCGCATCTCATAATGGTCGATGGATTCTCTGGACCGATCAAGGCCGGGAAGCTCGCGGACGTAGCACCGACGATACTCGCCATTCTCGAGATCGATCAGCCCAATTCGATGACCGGCAGATCGCTGATCTAGCGGATTGATATTTCGGGTGTGAATCGAGCCTGCACGGTTCCTTCAGCTCGGATCAGTTCTCGAAGATGCTCCATGTGGGAGTTTATCTGTCTGAGGGGTTCGGTACTCAGTGCACTCGCAATCCATTGCACTGAAATCGCGCCCGCAAGGGACATTTGCTCGAAGAATGTCAGTGCTTTCGGATAATGAACCAGCTGAACCTCTTCTGGATCGAGTCCCGCGTCAGAAACGGCCCTGGCTACGGCTGCTTCAAAGCCTCCCAGCTCATCGACCAAACCATTTTTCACTCCATCCGAGCCGGTCCACACCCTACCCTGAGCGATTTCATGAACCGCTTCCACACTCATGTTGCGTCCCTCGGCCACCTTCTCCAGGAAGGCGAGGTAAGTGGCCTCTGTGGCACGGGTAAGCATGGCCCGTTCCGCAGGCGAATAGCCTCTCATTCCCGAAAACATGTCCGCCGACGGGCCAGTCGACACCCCATCGAAAGTGATACCGATCTTTCCCTCCAGAAATCCGCTCGCGTCAAAAAACATTGAAAAGACGCCTATCGAACCCGTGATCGTGTTGGCCTCGGCAATCACATAGTCTCCGCCCATTGCAATCCAGTACCCGCCGCTCGCTGCAAGATCACCCATTGATATGATGACGGGCATTTCCTGTGCGGTGAGCTCGATTTCGCGCAGCATGGCGTCGGCCGCGGGTGCAAATCCACCGGGAGAGTCAATTCGCACGATCAGTGCCTTGACGCCAGTTCGCTTCCGGGCATCTCTGAGCGCCTTCACTATCGTATCAGAAGCGGCATTGCTCACGCCCGAGAACGGACTGGCTGTGGCGCCAGATCCGGCTACGATTGTCCCGTCGATGTGCACCACCGAGATCTTGTCAGACTTCGATCTGCTTCGCATGCGGCGGGTATAATTTGCGATCGAAATCGATTTCATCTTCGTACCCTCCTCACTCTGGAGCACATCATTGAATCGAGATCTGATCTCGTCGTTAAACGCGAGAGCATCGATGAGGCCCGCGGCAACTGCATCCCGCGCTGCAAACATGATGTCGCGGTCCATCAACTGGCGCACCTCTTCGACCGACATTCCGCGGGAAGCCGAGACCGCCGAGGTGAAGGAGACCTCGATGCCATCAAGAAGGCCTTGCATCTGTTCCCGATTCTCGTTGCTCATGGTCGATCGGGTAAAGGGCTCAACGGCTCCTTTGTAGTTCCCTGCCCGCACGATGATCGGTTCGACGCCCAACTTATCGAGGAGGTCGCCATAGAAGGTCATGGTCATCGCGAATCCGTTGAATTCAAAGATGGACTCAGGATCCAGAAAAATGCTGTCGGCGACCGAAGCGAGGAAGTATTCCGACTCGTTCATGAAGTAGGTGGGGCTCGAAGCGTAGATCGGCTTGCCCGAATCCTTGAAGACCTGCAAAGATCGACGAATTGCCTCCAGCGTCGCCCATCCGGCAGAAAGCCCATCCGGGCGCAACCACATCGCCTCGATGCGAACGTCTTCAGCCGCCGCCTCGAGCGCAGACGTGAGCCCCGCCAGATCATAGGCCGGTTCGCCGAGCAACAACTGCGTCAGGGGATCACCCGATACGCGCTCGGCCACCGCTCCACTGAGATCAACCATCAGGACGGATCCGGATCGCAGGGGAGGCTGCGCGTCACCTGCGGCGGCGGCGAAAGCCATGAGGAATAAAAATCCGAAAAACAGAAGGACACCGAAGGCGATCAGGGAGCCCAGGATGCTTGCAGTAAGGGTTTTAAGAAACTTCATGCCTTGTAAATGAGATTCGCGGGGAGCCTTATTATACGCAGTGTATTTCGCGTCGTTCTCATGTGAACCACCCTGCGCAATCATTTTTCTACCATGCTCGACCAACTGGCTGACTATTCCATCCCAATTCTCCACCCGGTGATCGTACACTTTCCGGTGGCCCTATCACTGGTTGCACTTCTCTGTGCAGCTGTTTGGCTGATACGGGACAAGGAATTCTGGCTGCGAAGCACCACTTACCTGGAGATCCTGGCTTTTGTGGGAGCATTCTTCGCTGTTCGCACCGGAAAACTGATGAAAGAGCAGAGCGAAGGAGTGCCCATGGTGGATCGATTCGTAGAGTACCATGAGACGATGGGCGAGCGAGCATTATGGCTTCTGGGACTGACACTTGTGGCCATTACTGCCTGTTACTGGTACACAAACCGGGATATGTCGCGGTCGGGCACCAGGCTCTCGGTTCGGATTATCACCTTTCTTTTCGTCGCCCTTTCCGCCGTTTTCGCGGGCATGGCTGGCTACATCGGTGGAATCATGACATGGAGTATTCCAGTCTGATTGGAAGCCTGAGAAAGAGAAAACTGTATAGATTACTAGACAGTATTTCCTTGAATTGACGTCCTGAGAAGCGTTTTTGGTCGCTTATTCCTCTTTTACCTCCCATTTGGTGCGTTGCCGATAAGTGGCACGTAATTGTCTAGGGATCAGGTAGGGTCCGTTTCAACAATCAACACCAAACCTGGAACGGGGTAGAAGACAATGAAACAAAAGATTACCAGATTCAGATATCGAAAGCTTCGACAGTTGGAGCTTAAACATTTCGCACTGTCGCTTCTCATCGCCATCCTGACGTTGGCAGCGATGCCCCGGGCGTCCTTGGCCCAGCGGGGGCGCACAAGTAAAGGAAAGGTCGAACGGACCCAGTCCAGAGCAAAGAAAAGTAAGGCGACAAAATCAGGTGCTCGAAGCTCCAGATCGAGTGGACGAAAATCAGGTGCCCGTAAGTCGACACCAAAAAAATCGGGAGGCAAGCTCAGGTCTGCGTCTAGATCTGGCTCTAATGCCAGGTCATCGGGCAAATCCAAGGCGTCAGGTAAATCGCGTGGCGTTTCGCGCAATAATCGTTCAAACACGGTCAGTGTTCGCTCACAGGATCGAAACGCACGTGATCGCAGCTCACGTGCAAGTGGAAGTCGCCGGAGCCCCGGAAAGTCACGAGCCACGCAGAATCGAGTCCGAAATGGTGGATCGACCTCTGGGCGAGACGTAGGACAGGCAGGATCCAAATCCAGACCTTCCAGAAATTCCCGCGCTCGGTCGTCGAGTGGAAGAAAATCAGGTGTTCGCGGAGCAACGCGGGCGTCGAACAATCAACGAATTGTTATTCAGGGCCGACGCTCCAGGCTGAACTTGCCACACGTGGCCGCAAAGTATCGCCACCACGGAAGCAGGCACATCCGGTTCAGACCTCTGATTCGGTTCAGGTTGGGACACAGCCACTACGGTCACTCTTACCGACACATCAATGTGCACATTGCATGGCCCTGGCAACTTCGATTCCATCGCCACTGGTCGCCTCGGTACACCTATCGACAGGTCGTATTTGTTGAGGCGAAATGGGGAAGACGAAATCGATCGACACGCGTCGAAATGGAGACGACTTATCGTCATAAAGTGCGCTTTGCCAATGACGAGTACGCAGTTCTGGATATCGAAATCGAAGAGATAGCTCTATATGATGGAGATAGTTTTCTTGGCTCCGTCGATCGAATCCCTGGAAATCTGGCCAATATCGAGGCTACAGTTTTCCGCAATGGAGATATCGCCTTTGATCGCGACGTGTTCATTGTGGGGGACCGTTCCAGCGGATTCGAGATCATTTCGACGGAGTATGACGACGGATACGCACTAGCCGGTCACAAATCTGGACGAGGCTACCAGGTCGGACGTCTCGATCTGTGCTCGGGACGGGTACGCTCCGTGCAAAGAAGTCGTCTCTTCAATCCAGAGAATTTCCGCGGATATGCGCCAATCTCGCTGCTTCCGGAGCAGGAGGGATGGTTGTGGGATTACGGGCTGGAAGCGCTAAGCGCCGAAAGTGACGATTACGGTGATTACTACGGCTATTCATCTGCGAATGGAGTTGGCTACAGGTCATCGGCTGTTACCAGCGCAGAATCGGAGTATGAGTACTCCACTGCGTTCGGAGCTGATTTCAGCGTCAATCGGAAGTCAGAAATTCGACGCATTGAATAGCAGACCCTGGTAATTCAATGTGTTGATAGGTTGGGCCTCCTCTTAACAGAGGAGGCCCAACTGCTTTATTGAACATCCCGTTCTTGAAATCGCGGCTAAGGGAAACTCTGCACCCGCATTTCAGGTTGGAGACCAGAATCAAATGCCGCTCGCAGCGATGCCGAGCACCTACAAGCAATCGTAAGAAAATTTTTTCATAGCGACCTGTCTCAAACCCTCCGAAAAATGACGGAGCGGCAGCGCTCTGTTTTACGGATGGTCGTGAAGAGTTTTATTGACACCGCTGGCCCGGTTGGCTCTAAATATCTGAAGAAGGAGTTCGAGCTCGGAATGAGTTCTGCAACAATTCGCAGCACTATGAGCGATCTCGAGACGATGGGGTTTTTGGGCCATCCCTATACGTCAGCAGGTCGGGTCCCTACTGATCTGGGCTACCAGGCGTTCGTGGGCCAGCTGATGGAAGCTGCGGTTCTTGAAGAGCGTGAAAAGCGAATCATGCAGAACGAGCTTGTAGATGCGCTGAACGACACCCAGGCGCTGATCAAGGAGAGCTCCCGCCTCCTGGCCAGATTGGCCCAGATGCTCGGTGTTGTATTGAGCCCCAGAATGGACAAGGGTGTTCTCCAGCGTCTCGAAATAGTCCCTGTTGCTTCGGACAGCGTTCTGTTCGTGATCAGCGTTGAAGGCGGGCATGTACGGACCATTCTCATGAAGATCGAATCCGATCTGAAACGATCGCAGTTGGATAAGCTCGTTCCTTTGTTGAATGAACGGCTCGTCGGCCTGACATTGGATGAGATTCGCCGCACCTGCGTTCCGAGAATCAAGGATCTTGCGAACGACGATACGGGAGTGATCCAATTGATTCTGAACAGGTCGTCAGACCTCTTTACAGAGGAGCCCCAGTCCAGGACCGTTCAATTTGACGGTACCACCTATATGTTGTCCCAACCAGAGTTTTCAAATTCAGCCCCCCTCAGGGACTTGATCGAATTCTTGGATGACGAATCGCTCGTGGTGAGATTGATGGAAGATGATCTTTCACACCCACCTGGCCGCGCGCGCATCCAGATCGGATGTAACACCGGAAATCGAAAGAGTGAGCAATTTCTGGAAAGGATATCCATTGTTACCGCTCCATATATAAGGAGCAATATGCGGGGAACGATCGGCGTGATCGGTCCCACCCGAATGAATTATGCCCGAGCTGTTGCTCTGGTAGAAGGCATGGCCACGCTGATGAGTATTTCAGGGTCGCATAACAACCTCGCCTGACCTCCCGGGACGACTTTGCGCGTTCCTTCACCCACTGATGACGCATGACTGAAAAAGAGCTGAAACCACTCAGCGAAAACGAAATGTCCGAAGAAACGGTCGAGGAGCGC
>Ga0208879_1000383_pt1 | contig 45780 bp, 36 predicted proteins | sample Knorr_S15_td_Bot_FD_185605 | JGI IMG/M metagenome (GOLD analysis project Ga0208879, IMG submission 185605) | Marine microbial communities from Southern Atlantic Ocean transect - Knorr_S15_td_Bottom_ad_5009_LV_A (SPAdes) (version 2) | ecosystem: Environmental > Aquatic > Marine > Oceanic | place... | reverse complement strand
GGTTCAACGTTTGACGAAATACAAGTCTCCTTCCCGCAGAAGTCAATGTTTTCAAAGTGTGACAACACTATTTCAATCTCGCGTTGGAGAGCGGCTCGCCGTTGGTGGAAATGACGTGGATGCCGTGGGCGTTGCTGCCGGTGTGGAACAATTCCCACACGACTTCCTTTTTGCGGTTCACTTCAAAAATACGCACTTTGGCGGGGTTTTGCTGATGATAACTGCTGATGACCGTGTTGCCGTTGGGGAGCCGCTGGCCGCCGCACGGGTCGTCGAAGCGACCGGCAACGTGCGAGTTGTCCACGCGCCAGACGACTTTGCCTTTCGCGTTGAACTCCACCGTCTTGTTGCCGTGCGTGAGGTTGACGACCGTGTTGCCGTTGGCCAACCGGATCGCGGTGAACGGCCAGTTCTCGGCAGCGCGCCCACCGAGTTCGGCGAGGTCGGTTTTGATTTCGTTCACGACTGTGCCGTCCGGCTTGTACTCCTTCACCTTGAACGCCAGCAAGTGCGGCACGATGTAATTCCCGTTGGGCAGCTTGCGGGCCATGCGCGTCTGCATGTGGCCGTTGTCGGTCTCCGGCTTGAGCGGCACCTCGACGGCGATGTTGCCGTCCTTGGTGATCTCGAGCAGGCGCGGCTTCGGCCCGCGCTCGACGACGAGCGTGTTGCCGTTGGCCAAGCGACGTGCCGTGCCGAGTTCCTTGTTTGGCTTGGCCAAGGCGTAGCGCCAAACGACCTTCATGTCGCGCGTCATCTCCTTCGCCACGTTGTTCGCGGAAAAGAGAATGTTGCCGTTCGCCAGAACAGAACCGTCGCGCGAACTTTCATTCACCTGCCAGACGACCTCGCTCTTTTCGTTGATGAGTTGGGTCAATTTGCCGCAGATCAAAATGCTGTGACGGATGCCTTCGCTGCTCACCTGCCGGATGGCCGGTTGGTCCGCGGCAAAAGAAAAAGCGCACATCGCAAACAGCGACATGGCGAGAATGGGGAAACGAACTGGTTTCATGCGCGGCGAACTTACCCCGCCGCCGCAGCTTGGCCAAGCTGCGAATGACAGGTTTGTGCGCTTTTGGCCAAGCCGGTTTTTGAGTCGCTGTGTAGCGCTTTCTTTAGCATTCCAAAGCGGCGCGCAGCGCCGCACTCCAAGACGCTGGCGCGAGTTTTTGGGGTCTTCTCTGAGTTCAACCGACGAGGCGGATTTCGCCGTCGGTGATCTCGATGTTCAGCGGGTGGAGGCTCGCGCCAGAGCACGGCCCCTCGATGCACAGGCCGGTTTTTGGGTGAAACATTGCGCCGTGATTTTGGCAGACGAACAGGGTGCCGTCGCCGTTGAAAAACTGGCCGTCGCCGTAGTCGAGGCTCAACGGCTGATGGCGGCAGAGGTTTTCGTAAGCGACGATTTCACCCTTGTAATTAGCCACAAAAGCGTCCACCCGAATGCCGTCGCGCTTGAATGAAAACCGCTTGGTCCTCCCCTCGGGCAGGTCGTCGAGCTTGGCCAGTTTCTTTCGCATCAGCCCTTGGCCAAGGCGACGCCCTCGTTGAGGCTGCCGCGCCGGTAGCCTTTCGTGTCGAGCGTAACGTCGGCGAAACCGGCGTCGCGAATCTGCGCCGACACGGACGCCATCATGTCCCCGCCGAGGAACCGCTCCATCTCCGCTTGGCCAAGCTCGAGCTTGGCCAGTGCGCCGCCGGGCTGCTCGTGGTGTCGCACTCGCACTTCGCGAAAACCGGCGTCGCGCAACACGCCTTCGGCCTGCTCGATCATCGCCAGCTTCTCCGGCGTGACCGCTTGGCCGTACGGGATGCGGGAGCTGAGGCACGGCATCTGCGGCTTGTCGGCTGTGGGCAAACCAAGCGCGGCGGAGAGTGCGCGGATTTCCTCCTTGGCCAAGCCGGCCTCCTTCAGCGGGGCGCGCACTTCAAACTTTTTGGCCGCCTCGGCACCGGGCCGGTGGTCGCCGATGTCGCTGCTGTTTTCGCCATAGGCCAGCACCGCGAAGCCGCCCTCGATCGCGATCGGCTCGAGGCGCGTGAACAGTTCGTGCTTGCAGAAGTAGCAGCGGTTGACCGGATTTTCAGTGTAGTCGGTGTTGGCGAATTCCTGCGTTTGAATGATCCGCAGCGGGAAGCCGTGCGCCTCGGCGATCTCGCGGGCCTCGGCCAATTCGCGGCGCGGCAAACTCGGCGAGTCGGCGATCACTGCGAGCATTTTGCCGCCGAGCACCTCGTGGGCAACGTGGGCCAACAGCACCGAATCCACCCCGCCGGAGTACGCCACCAAACACGATTCGTACCCGCGCAGAATGTCGCGCAGCCGGTTAAGTTTCTCCGATGCCACGCGGCGAAACTGCCTCGAACGCCCGCCAATGTCGAGCGGCCAGCAAGCCGCCTCAGTGCGACTTGAGCCGGAAAAACTGCTGACTGCTGCCCGTGTTGACGGGATGCGGGCTTGAGGCGTCCCCGAGGTCGGCCCATGGGCCGGCGAGCCGGGTGGCCTCCTGCAGTTCGCCGTGTTCCCAGGCCAATTTTATCCCACCTTCTTGTTGCGTGATTTGCAGCCTCAACGGCCCAGGCGGAGCTAGCGACTTGATCTGGTAAATTACGCCCGCGCCCGCGCCTTTGCTCACGTTGCCCCGCGCGGTAAGGTCGGCCACGAACAACGAATCGCGCGTCGCCAGCAACCCGTCCAAATGGCCCACGCCCGGTTCGTCCACGCCGATGAAGTGAAAGTATTTTCCCGTTTCCAAGTCAACATAGACCAGGGGGTTTTCCTCGTTGCCCGTGCCGCTGTAATTGAACCTGCCATGAAATCCCACGAACAGCCCGTGGTTGAGTCCCTCGGGAAATTCCGGCGGGGCGAAACAGATGTCATTGGGACCCTCGGCCTCGTTGCCTGTTTTCGGATCGGGCAATGGCTGGAACGCCACCCAAGGCTGGATGCCGCCGCCCACCACCCGGCCGGTCCGGTATCGGACATGATTGAAGGGGAATCCAAAATCCTCGATCTTGCCGCCGATCTGCGCTGCCGGAATTATGTTCAATTCGTCGGCACTGTGCGGCTCGTTGGAATCACTGAAGCCGTCGATGCCGTTATCCTGCAAATAGAGGTCGCCGGTTTCCGGGTGGATGGCGAACCCCGCCGCGTTGCGCAGGCCGGTGGCGATGCGCGTGAGGTTCGATCCCGTGACCCTGCCGCCGCGATCGGTAAGGGTGACCCTGTAAACCGAGTCTCCCCGCAGTGTGCCGCGGACGCCGATGTCGCTGCTCAGGGTGGCGGTCTTCTTTGTCACCGCGTAATTAGAGTCCGAGCCGGCCTGGAAAAAAAGGTCAATGGCATCGGGCTGGCCCGGCGTTGCCCGAAAGGCCAGCGCCGAGTGCGGATGCCACCAGCCGCCGCCGGGATAATTGATCCGGATGCGCCCCGCCAGGGTTAGTGGCGCGGCGGGATTTTCGCCCAGCCGGAGGATGGTGATTGGGCGGTTTTTGCCCTGCCCCGTCACGAGAACAAGGTTGCCCGCCACCCGAAGCGAGGTCTGCGCCGACGGCAACCCGCCGTAAAGCGTCCTGCCCGGTTCGTCGGCATGGCCATCCCCGTCGGCGTCCACGAGGCGAACCAGTTTGCCGCTCGAATTCCAGAAGCTGTCCCCTCCACCGCTCGGTTCGCTGACCACCACCAACAGTGAGCCATCCGCAAGGGCCTGCATGCCGAGCGGGAAATCCAGTCCCGTTGCGAACCGGGTCACCCGAAAATCCGCCGCATTCACGCCGGGGCCGAGCAGTTGCAGGGGCGCCGGTTCGGCTTCCTCCTCCGTATCGCCGCCATGAGCCACCAGTTTGAGGTCGAAGCGCAGGTCGCTGCTGGTCCGGTTGGCCTGATGCACCTCCACCGCCAGCAGGTTCGCCCCCTCGATCAGTCCCGCCGGGTCGATTTCAAAGGGATAAAAATGATGTTCATCATGGCCATCGACAACGCTCGAGGCCCGGGTTTGATGGCCCATGGCGGCCGGCGACGCCGGCATGTTGTCCCGCACGATTTCCTGCCCATTCAGGAAAACCACCGCCCCATCGTCGCGCAACAATTGAAGGCTCAACGCGGGAATGGTGTCGTGGCGGTTCACCATGAACACATGGCGGAAATAGGTGGTGATATGCTTGGCGTTGGCGTTGCCGCCGAAGTCGAGGCGGGTCGTCTCATCCCCGTCCCCGTAGCCGAATGGCGCCTTGCCGGTTTTCCAGCCGGACTCGTTGAAGCCCAGCTTACTCCATGCGGCGCCTTGGTTCGAGCCGTTGTCCAGAAATTTCCAGGTGGCACCCTCGCCGACCAGCGTGAGTTGGCCCGTCCATCCATCCTCACCGTCCCCCGGCGATCCGGTCAACGTCACCAAGCCGGTCTCGGAAGCCGTCTTGCCAAACACCGCGGCGTGCGGCCCCCAGCCGCTCCAGCCCTTCTGTCCCGGTTCCTCCTTGTCGCCGTCGTTCACACAAACGCCTATGCCCAGTTTTTGGCCGGCCCGGAAACGATCCACCCCGAGGGAGGCCGGGGTGAACCGGGCCTCGTAGGTCGTGACGGAACCGGCGCGCTTGACGGCCGCCTCATACGGCCCGGGCCCGCGCTCATGATCGGCGATGACTCGCCCGTCGTCGTGCAGGGCAAAATTGTACAGGTGCGTGACCGTGTCCCGGGCCGCGTTGGCGAACACCACCTGCACACCGTCACCGTTCCAGGCATTGGCACTGGCATGCTGATGGGAATCGTCGGTCACCACGACACCGAGGTAAAGCGCGTCCGATTCCCAGGCAAAAGCGACCGCGCTTGAGTGATCGTCCGGCCCCGACCAGTGGCCGCCGGCGTATTCCTCGAACAACACCAGCTTCCCGTTTTCAGCCCGGAACTTGACGTTGCCCAAAAACCGGATGTCCGCCCAGTCGGCAGCGTCGCCATCGACCTCGATGGAGGCCACACCGGCCGTAAAAGTATCCCGTCCCTCCTCAATGCCGTTGGCCATGGCGGGCAAACTCCGCATGGCAGCAGCGACGATTCCAAACAGGAGCAGTCTGCTGGGCCTCATTTCAATTCTTCACACGTCTTGCCGCCGTGTTTGCGGAGGAGGTCGGCGGTCACGGTCGATCAGGTTGAGGTGATGGCGCGAAGGAAGTGGATGATCTGGTCGGCGGAAGTCTCGACGATGACGCCGGCGACGATCCAGCAGCCCAATACCCGGGCGACTTTGTCCTTCGGCCTGGGAGGACGCTTGGCGCTGACTTGAACTTCCTCTGGTGTTGCTTCAGGCATGGTATTGTCGTTTTACTCAGGCTTGTCCACCTGCTTTGTGGTTCGCAGATAGCCGATCAAATCTATCACATCCTCGTCCCGGAGGGAAGCCAGAAGGCCCTCAGGCATCATGGAGGTTGGAATGGTTTCGCGTGACTGAATTTCCGACTTGGCCACGGTCACCGGCGGCAGGCCGACAACCCGCAGCACCAGTTGCCGGGCATTTTCGCTGGCAAGCGTCCCGGCCAGGGTCTGTCCGCCGCGCGTGGTGACGAGCAGCAGTTGGTAGCCTTCGGGGATCTCGCCGCTGGGGTTGAGGATGTTCTCAAGAATGTAGTCGAGGTTCGCGCGGTTCGAACCGGTGATGTCCGGCCCGATCTCGCCGCCCTGCCCGTATAACTTGTGGCAGGCGAAACAGGTGCGCTCGTAAATCGCACGGCCATTGTGGACGTTGCCCTTGGCCAAGGCGTCGCCGGTGAGCAGCGCGCGGTACTTGGCAAACGCCGCCGCCTTGTCGGCGGAGAGCGACTCCACCGCGCCCCATACATCGACAAAGCTTGGGCCGACCACACGGCGCATTTGCCGAACGACGTACGCCGGGACATCGCGGCGCGGCACCGCTCCCGACTCGATCGCCGCCGTGAGTTCGTTGCCGTACGACGGACGGGAGGCGAGCGTCTGGATCGCCGCCGTCTTGTCACCGGCAGCAAGCTTGGCGTAACGCTTCAGCAAAGCTCGCGGGTAAGTTTTCTCGTCGTAAGCCGCCATGGCGCGGATCGATTCGAGCCGCAGCGAGTTGTCGTCGAGCAAGGCAACCAAGCGGCCTTTCAGCGCGTCGTGCTCCTGGGCGGCAAGCCCGCGCAATGCGGCGCGCCGGGCATCAGTCTTGGCTTTTGCGTTATCGAGCGTGGCGAGCATGGCGGTCGCCGCGCCTGTGTCGCCGAGGATTTGCGCGATTTGCGTCGCCAGCGGCGTGCCGTACAGCTTGGCGTAGGTCGCGCCCCAACTCGGCGGCGCCTTCACGTCGCGCAGTCCCCTCAAGCCAGCGCTGAAACCGCGAAGCATATCGGCGACCTTATCTTCGCCCTGCGCTTGGCCAAGCGCGGCGGAAACGGCTTCCAACTGGCCGGCATCGACAGCGCGGCGCGCGATGTACTCGGTGACGAGCGGCAGCCGGCTGGCCCGCGCCAACTCCATCGCGCGGGCAGGATCCGCCGGCACCATCGGTTCGATACCGTACCAGATCAGCTTGGGCAAATTGTGGTCGCCGGCATCCTCATCGTGCGCAACCAGGCCAGCGGCGATGGCCCAGCGATCGCTAAGCGACATGCGCTGCAGTGCCGAAGCGAGGTAAAGCCGCACGACCGGCGACGAATCCAGTTTGGCCATGGAAGCGAATTTGAGGAGCGCTTCGGTGGATGGATTATTGTCCTCACAGAGCAGCTGAATCGACCAGGCGCGAATGTGCGCGTCTTTGTCGTCAAGGTGTTTCAGCAGCTTGAATTCGCTCAAGCCACCCGTGACATGCAACGCCCAAAGAGCGCGCAAACGATGATCGGCGTTTTTATTTTTGAGGAACATTTTTTCCAAGGCGCGATGGGTGCCTTTGGCCAATTTGCCTTTGATCGCCCTGCCCTGCAGAACAACGCGAGCGCGGCGGGCGTGCCAGGCGCTGGCGCTGGTTTGGTACTCAACCAGTTTGGTATCATTGAGCTTGGCCACATCGGCGTATCGGCCTGCCCAGCCCTTGGCCAAGCTCTCTTTCGGCGAGAGGCGGAAGATGCGGCCGGTGTCCTTTTGAAACACGTCTTTGCCGCAAATATCGGCATCGTGCCAGTCGAGCACATACACGTCGCCACCCGGGCCAATCTCCATGCTGAAGCCAATCCACTGCGCATTATTGGCCTTCATGAAATCCTTGTGGTGTTTGCCAACGAAACCGGAGCCGCTTGGCACCAGTTCATCCGTCAACACTGCATGCTCATGGATATTGGCCATGAAGATTTTACCCTGGTACTCGTCGGGAAACGCATCAGATAAATAAACCCGCGCCCCGCCGTGGGCCGAGCGATGGCGGTGGTCGGCGATCGTGCGGATGTCGCTGTAAACATAAGGATTAAAGTGACGACCGCCTTGCCGATGGTAAACGCCGCCAGGAATGACGTGCCACAGATGCGGGATCACGCATGCGCTGATGAAGAACTGTCCCTTCGCGTCGTAGTCGATGCCCCACGGATTGCTGAAGCCGTGCGCGACCACCTCGAAGCGATCCTTCACCGGGTGATAACGCCAAACACCGCCGTTGATCTGTGTGCCTTCGCCGTCGAACTCAACCTTTTTCGGGAATGCCTCGCCATGTTTGTAAATGCGCCCCTCTTCTTTTGGCTTGCCGACAACCGATGGCGTGAACAAGCCCTGACAACCGTAGAGCCAGCCATCCGGTCCCCAGTGCAAACTGTTGACCACCTCATGCCGGTCGCGAATGCCCCAGCCGGTCAGGCGCACCTCGATGTCATCGACATCCGCCTTGTCGTCGCCGTTACGATCCGGAACGAACAGCAGGTTCGGCGGCGCGCCAAGCCACAGTCCGCCCAAGCCAACCGCCACGGCCGACGGGAACGGGATCCCCTCGAGGAAGACCGTACGCTTGTCCGCCACGCCGTCGCGATCGGTATCCTCCAAGATCAAAATTCGACTGTCGCCGGAAGCCGAAAAGCCTCGCCCACGGGATTCGTAGTCGCGGTTTTCAGCCACCCACATCCGGCCGCGGTCATCCCAGCAGAACGCCATTGGCTGGGTGATCATCGGCTCGTTGGCCCAAGCGTTGACAGCAAAGCCGGGCTCGATTGTCGAGTTTTCCACCGCCGCCTCAGGCGTGAGAAACTTGGCCTCACGCCCCTCACGCTGTGCCAACCCCCAAAGCACGGCCGTGCCGCGCTGGCCGGTGTAACGCATCCAATGTTGCGTGAGATCTTTGTCGTTCAGTTTGCCGCCATAAACGTGAATCTGGTGGCGAATGGTTTCGGTTTTGCCTTTGCCGATTTTCCAGTCGCCAAGACGAGCGCGAATCGGGCCGACACCGAGCTGGCCGTCAACGCGCCACGGCTGCGGGTAGCCGCCGTTCTTCGGGTGATCAAAAATCGCAACGTGCCCCCAGTCATCGCGACCGGCGATCTCCATGCCGACGTCGAGCCACATGGCGCGCTGGCCCTCGGCGGCGGCGTTGATATTCCGCGCGGCATTGACGGCCTCGCCTTTCGTGCCGGGTTTCCACGGCATACGCAGGAACAGTCCGCCGTAATCGTATTTGCCGATAGTGACATCGGTCTGCGCCTGGCCGCGCCACTCGAGGTCGAGGACGTGGCGGTCGCCGTCGGAGCGCATCGCCCAACGCTGCGTCTCGGTCAGCACCGCGTTGCCGTCGGCGTCGAGCAGGTCGTACACCGTCTCCCACTTCACCGACTCGCCCTTGGCCTCGAGTACGTTCACGGCTTTGCGCTTCCAGTAATTATCGGAGGGATGATGGAAATAGTCGCGGCCGTTCACACGGGTAAAGCCCCAGTACATGCCGGTCTGGTGTTTGTGATGGCCCGGGCTGTACTCAGTGAGCACGCCGTTGCCATCTGGCCCGACAATCGGGTGCAGGTATGGTCGGTGATCAGCGGCGGCGTGCTGCGTGACCAACGGCTTGGCCAAGCCGTCGCGGTGGATGGTGATCGTCCCGGTACCCTCGTCGAGCCTGGCCTCGAGCGAGGCAGAGGAGGTGGAGGTAGCCAAGCCAAGCGAGGCCAGCGACGACAAAAAGAATTTTTCGAAAACAGGTTTCATTGTGAAAACAAGCCAAGCGACGACCCGGTCCTTGGCAACTCGCGGGCGCCTCGGGCGACGCTACTAGCCGCCCGAAAAATGGCAATTAAAATTGGCCAAAGTGCGGACGGCTGGGACAGCCGTCCCAACCAAGGTGGGGGCGCGAAAAAAGGTGGCCGTGCAGCCGTGCAGCCGTAACACTTCCGGGCCGCGGATTATGATGAAGACTTTTTACCGATCTCTCGCCGTGCTGGCGCTTGGTTTGTCCGGCGCGACTGAGCTTGGCCAAGGCACTGAGGCGATTGTGTCGATCGACGTCACGCCGGTTGCCGGCGATCCCACCCGCCAGGCGATTGCGCTCACGATCAGCGACGCCGACGCCGGCTCGATACTGTTCATTGAGGGCTCCTCCGACCTCAAGCAGTGGCAAGCGCTTGGCCAAGTGATCGCCACCAAGTCGCCGATCTGGTGGGAACAACAGCGCATCCTCACCGCCGCGCCCTATTTTTTCCGCGTGAAAGTCGACCCGCCGTCCGGCGTGATGGAAGACGGAATCTACGCCCGGATCACGACGAGCCACGGCACAATGCTGGCCAAGCTCGAGTACGAGAAAGTGCCGCTCATCGTCGCCAACTTTATCGGCTTGGCCGAGGGCACGAAGTTTTACAGCAAGGATCAGCAGGCGTTCCCGGCCGACCCCGATGGCAAATCGTACTTTGACGGACTGATTTTTCACCGGGTCATCAAGGACTTCATGATTCAGGGCGGCTGTCCGCTGGGCAACGGCACCGGCAATCCCGGCTACTGGCTGCCGGACGAGTTTCATCCCGACCTGAAGCACGACGGCCCGGGCGTCCTCTCGATGGCCAACTCCGGCGAGCACACGAACGGCAGCCAGTTTTTCATCACGCACGCCGCGACGCCGTGGCTGGACTTCACCGACATCCGCGCCGGGAACCACTCCGTCTTCGGCAAGGTGGTCTATGGCCTCGATGTCGTGGACGCGATCGCCGGCGTGGCGGTCAGCGGGCCGAACAAGCCCAATGCCGATGTCGTCATCGAGAGCGTGCGCATCTTGCGGGTCGGGGAAAAAGCGGAGGCGTTCGAGGCCACCGAGGCGTCGATCGACCAAATGCTGCGGGACATCGCCGCAAGTCAGATGAAGGAAATTCAGGAGGCGCTGGACATCGAGCCGACCCACTCGGGACTCATTTACGAGGAACTCAAGCCGGGAACCGGCGAGTTTGTGAAAGACAGCGACACGGTCACGTTTCATTTTGTCGCGGAGCTGATCTCCGAGGCAAACGAGTTTGGCCGGGTGTTTGCCGACTCGATGAACCCCCGGCCCGCGCCGCTGAAAATCACGGTAAAGGAAATGGCGAAAATGCTGCCGGGCGTTGGCGAGGGACTGAAGCTGATGAAAAAAGGCGGCCACGCGATGCTCTACATTCCGCCCGAGTTGGCTTACGGCAAGCTCGGCTTCTTCGCCGGGCGAGTCCCGGCGCACTCGGTGGTGCTGATGGAGGTGCTGCTGAGCGACGTAACGCCGGGCGGGTGATCAGCGCAGCTTGGCGCGGTAAAACTCCCGCGCCGCGCGGGTGGTGTTCGAGTATTCGAGCACGCCGGAGCCGTCGAGCAACTCCAGATTCGGCCCGGGCTCCCATGTCTTCAAGTCCGGACTGCGATCGAGCGAAAACCGTTGGCCGGGAAAGCCGCGAAAGCCGAAGTTGTTCGTGATCCCGCCGTCGGCGGCAACGGCGCGATCCCAGCGGATCAGGATCGGGGTGGTGCGCGGGATGATTTCCTTTCGCAGAATAATTCCCTCGAGTCCCACGGACAGCAACTGGCCGTCGTTGGCCAAGGCGCCGTAGAGCGACAAGCCGGTGATCGTGCCCTTGGCCTGCCACGACTCGAGGTCGGGGCTGGTCAGCACCGTGCCGTTCGCGCCGACGACGTGCCACGCGTCGCCGACTTGGGTAACGTCGTTGAGCCACTGGCCAGTGCCGCTCTCGCGCTTGGCCCATGTGTCGCCGTCTGCGCTGGTGAGGATGGTTCCCGCCTGGCCAACGGCGACGAGTTGGTCGTCAAACGCGCGCACGCGATAAAGCCACTCGGTCGTGCCGGAGGCCTGCGCAGTCCAGTCAGCGCCGTTGGTCGAGGTGAGGATGACGCCGTTCTCGCCGGTGGCGACGAAACGTCCCTTGAACGCCTCGACGCTGGTAAGGATGCCGGTGGTCGGCGCCTGGTGCTTGCTCCATTGCTTGCCATCGCTCGTCGTCAACACCGTGCCCTTGCCGCCGGTAACGACCCACATCTCCCCGAGCACAGCCACGCCCTGCAGGTCGTTCTCGGTCGGCTTGGGATCGGCAACCTCCCAGACAACGCCGAGTGTGTTGACCTTGTTTGTCACCGCTTGGCCAAGGTCATTTTGAGTGACGACATTGGTCCACGAGTTGTGACTGGTCAGCAGTTGGCCGTGGTTGCCGACAGCAACGAGCAGGTTCGTGGTTCCGCCGACGCCGAGCAGGATCGACTCAGTCGCCGACTCGGGCACGACCTCAAGATTCCACGAGGCACCGTCGCGGCTGGTCAGCACGGTGGCGTGGTCGCCCACGGTGACCATCAGGTCGCCGACTCGGTTGATGTCCCAAAGCCAGTTGCGCACCGAGTCGTCGGCGCTGAACCAGTACAGGTACTCGTCATCCTCCTCATCGCGGACACTGTCTACCAGCATGCCGGTGCGGCCGCCGAGCAGATATTTGCCTTCCACCTCGATGGCGCAATAATAGGTCCAGTCAGGCGGCGGTGAGGGGTTGGTCCCCTCGTCATCCTCAAGCAGGTCCACCCAGTACATGAAAAAATCAAGCACACCCTTTCGCACGACGTTCTCACCGGCAACGATGACCTCCGATGCCGTGCCGGTGACAGCGTTCAAGTTTTTGTCGGTGCCGGATCGTGCCGCGAGCCATGACTGGCCATCGTTGTAACTGAGCAGCACGACGCCGTCATCGCCGACGGTCCAGAGACGCTTGTTGACGTAGGCCAGCGCATTGAGGTCGCGGTTGGTCCGGCTCTGGCGCTTGGTCCACGAACTGCCGTCGGTGCTGGTGGCCACAAGGCCGCCCTCGCCCACAGCGACGAAAAAGTTTCCTGTCCAAATCAGCGCGTGAATGTGGTTGTTGTACCCAAAGGTTCGCTTGCGCCACTTCCGGCCGTCGGTGCTGATATAGAGCGTGCCGTCGTCGCCGCCGGCAACGATCGTTTTGCCCGAGGCCGCCAGGGCGCGAATGGTTTGGCTCGTCGGCTTGTCCAGTTCGCCCGGCTCGAAGTTCTCCTCGCCCTCGCTGTAAAGCAGCGTGCCGCCGTCGCCGGCCACGATCGCCTGCTCCGCAAAAAACACGGCGGCGCGCAGCGTCTGCTCCACGCCGCTCGCGCGCGGGAACCACTGCACCATGTTCTGGCTGGTGTGAATCGAGCCGTTGTCGCCGACCTCAATCGAGAAGTCGCCGCCCTTGGCGATGGCGCGGATCGAGTCGCCGTGCGGCTGGGGGTTGGACCAGCGCCACGGCCCCTCTTCCGCCCTGGCCAAGCCCGGCGCGATCCACACCAACAGGCCAAGCGCCAGGCAACCCTTGTTAATCAGTCGATTTAATAGTGCACAGGATGTCATTATAATATTCTGCGTTCTCCCTCACCCCGGCCCTCTCCCGCTGGGAGAGGGAGCTTGGCCAAGCGCGTCCCGCTTGATTCCTTCTCCCTCGGGAGAAGGTGGCCGGAGGCCGGATGAGGGTGAACCACCGGATGTTTTTTTGTAAAGGCCACTGTTTAGTTGCCGGATTAACAGCCAAATTCGGTAGTTTTGTTTTCAAACTTATCACTGCAAAAAAATCGCCTCGCGGCAAACGAAAGGCAGGCACGCTTTAATGCATGCCTGCCCTCCGGTAAATCAAAACTTGGCCAAACGTTCGGGGCGCTTGGCCAAGCGGGTAAAAGTTAACGGCGATGACCGCGCTTGCCGCGGCGCTCCTCCCTGCCGCCGCGACGCCTGTCGCCACCGCGCTTGCGCTGGTCGCCGCCACGCTTCCTGATGCCGCATTTCTCGCAGCGACCGCCGCGAGATCCACCACGGGCCGTCAGGCCGCCATGGCCGCGTCCGCCACCCTTGGCTCCGCTCATGCGCTTCTGCATCATCTCGCGAACAAACGCCGGAGGGCCACCTTGTGAACCGCGGATGCCGCCCCTGGCTCCGCCCATGCGCTTCTGCATCATCTCGCGAATGTGCGCCGGCGGGCCACCCTGTTGGCCCCGGGTTTGTTGCATCCTCCGAACGCGCTGAGGTTTCCCGGTCCTTTCAACTTTCCGGGTGATTTGCAATTTCTTGCCACCTTGGTGGGCGTGAGCTTTCGCACCGCCTTCTTTCTTGGCGTGAGCCGCCTTGCGCGGGCCGCTCTTTTTGTCGCTGTCTGCGTGGCTCGCGGCCACAGTCCCCACCCCGATCAACAGGGCGGCCGTCATTCCAATTATCTTGTTTAGTTTCATAATGTTATATTTTTATTCTCCCATCCCAGCCACGTTGCCAGGTGCTTAACTAGTCGTTTGTGGAACGAGGTTGGTTACAACCTTTTCCGCAGGCCAGTCTATTAATCCAACTCATCAGCCATGACCATCTCTCGCGTGTAGTAGATAAGCCGGCCGCAGTTTGTGCAGGTGGCCATCTCGCGCCCACTCTTGGCATTGACGATTTCCTGCGTCTGCAACTTCATGTGGCAGCCACCGCAACTGCCGTGATCCACGCCCACGATCGCCTTGCCCTCCTTGGTGTCCAGCAATCGTTCGTAGTGCGCGACCATTTTTTTGTTAATTTTTGAAACGATCTCATCGCGTTCCTCATCCAGCGCGTCCAGTTCGCTCTCAATATTTTTTTCGCGCTCGTCGAGGTCGGATATTTTTTTTGCCTCACCCGACTTGGCCTCCTCGGCCACCTGATTGGCCTCCGCAAGCGTTGACTTGAAGGCGTCCTGCTGCTCCATCAGTTCCATCTCCTGCTCCTCGATTTCCGAGATAGCCGAGCGGACATGGTCGATCTCCCGGCCAAGAGTCTGGTATTCCACGTTCTTTTTGGTCTCGAGCTGTTGCTGGGAGAACTTGAGGATCTGCTCCTTCTTGGCCTCCACCTCGTTCTCCAAATCCTTCCGGCGAACCTCCAGCTGCCTCTGATCCTGCTTGGCTTGATCCAACACCTGCTGGGTCCGGATGCTGTCCCGCCTGGTTTTTTCGCGCTCGGGGTCGATGGATTCCAGCTCGGCCTCGAGCCGGTTGGCCTTGGCGTCGCGATCCTGAAGCACCAGTAATTGGCGGATGTCCTCGTTCATAGGGCCGGGCATCATTAAACACTTCATCGTCTCGGGTCAATGACCGCACGCCGACAACGCAAAAAAACGCCGTGCCCGAAGCTGCGAGAAACCGTTTGCCAAGTGACCCCACCCTCGGCATACTGCCCGGCCCTTTGGTCGGGACGTGGCGCAGCTTGGTAGCGCGCCTGGTTCGGGATCAGGAGGTCGAGAGTTCGAATCTCTCCGTCCCGACCATTTTTTCTTTCTCCGCGACCCCCCAACAAAAAACGCTTGGCCAAGCGCTTGGCCGCTCAAAGATCCTTGTCCGCCTTGGGGTCGAACACATCCCGCAGACCGTCGCCGAGGAAGTTGAGCGCCATCAGCAATGCCGCCAGGCAGCCGGCCGGGTACACGATCATCCACCAGTAAATTCGCACCGGGTTGATCTGTGCCGCGCCCTCCGCGATCAGCGACCCCAGGCTCGCTCTCGGTGGCTGGATGCCCAGCCCGAGGTAGCTCAAAAACGACTCGTACAGTATCACCGCCGGCAGCGTCAGCGTCAGGTAAACAATCACCACCCCGACGACGTTCGGCAGGATATGCCGCCACAAGATCGCCCACGTGCCGAGGCCAAGCGACCGCGCCGCCTCGACGAATTGCCGCTCGCGCAACGCCAGCACCTGCCCGCGCACGATACGCGCCATCGTCAGCCACGACACCGCGCCCAGGCCGGCGTAGAGCAACAGCATCCGCGCCGTCTCGCCGCTGCCGCCGCCGAACGCCGATTGCAGCCAGCCCTGCAACACCCCCTCCAGCGTCGTGATGATCACGATCACAAAAATGATCGACGGCAGCGAGTAGAGCACGTCCACCGTGCGCATCATCAAGTTGTCCCAGCGCCCGCCGAGCAGGCCGGCCGTCGCACCCCACAGCACGCCGATCACCAGGCTCACCAGCGCGCCGACCAAGCCGACGATCAGCGAAATCCGCGCCCCGGCCAGCACGCGCCCGAACAGGTCGCGCCCGTGCACGTCGGTGCCAAACCAATGCCCGGCGCTTGGCGCGGCGAATTGCGCCTCGCTGTGCACATCGCCCTGGCTCGAGACCAGCGGCCAAGCCAGCGCCAGCACGATCAGGCCAAGCAGGAACACCGACGCCACCACCGCCGGACGGTTGTCGCGGAACCGCAGCCAGGCGCGGCAGTTCGGCGACTCGCCGGTTTCCTGCGCTTGGCCAAGCGCTTGACCGGGTTGGTTCATCGCCTCAGCCATATTTCACCCGCTTGTCCAGCAAGCCGTAGACGACATCGACCGCCAAGTTCAGCGTCAGCAACATCACGGAATATAAAATCACCAGCCCGACCACCATCGTGTAGTCGCGGTTGATCGAGCTGTTCACGAGGAACACCCCGATGCCGGGAATCTGAAACAGGTTCTCCACCACGAACGATCCCACCAACAGGTCGGCCAGCAGCGGCCCGCAATACGTCACCACCGGCAGCAGTCCTTCGCGCAGCGCATGCCGCAACACGATCGTCGTCTCGCCCACGCCCTTGGCCCGCGCCGTGGTGATGAAGTCCGACTGCAACGCCTGGCTCATCCCCTCCCTGGCCAACCGCGAAACTTTTCCGGCGAAGTAGGTGCCGAGCGTGACCGCCGGAAGGATCACGTGCCACGGGCCGCCCCAAAGTCCCACTGGGAACACCGGCCACCGAATCCCCAGCAAGACAATCAGCACCGGCCCCAGCACAAACGCCGGGATGCAAACCGCGAGAATGGAAAAAAAACTGCCGACATGATCCTGCCAGCGCCCCCGGCGAATCGCCGTCCACACGCCCAGCGGAATCCCGATGCCTAGCGCAAAGCAGAACGACAACAGCCCCAGCGACAACGACACCGGCAAGCCCTGCGCGATGATGTCGTTGACCGAGTGGTTGCGATACTTCAGCGACGGTCCGAAGTCGCCCCGAACCAAGCCACCCTCGAATGCCCGCCACTCGCCGTCGCGTTTTTCAAAACCGATGCCGACAAATCGCAGGTACTGCTGCCACAACGGCTCGTCGAGGTGGTACTTGGCCTTGAGGTTGCGCTCGATGTCCGGCGAGGCCGGGACGCGCTCCTTGTCAAACGGCCCGCCCGGAGCGACGCGCACGAGACAAAACGCGAGGAAGCTGATCACGAGCACCAACGGCACCAGCATCGCCACACGCCTCAGGAAATAAGCCAAGCTCACGGCGCCAAACCATGCGCACGCACCCGCAACCCTGTAAAGTAAAGGCCACTTCGGCCACTTGACCAAGTGGGCGAATAGGGTCATATTGTCCCAATAACGAGTTCATTTATACTGTGACATTATGTCCCTTTGTTGCTGTTTTTAGCGAATGAACCAATTTTTTGACCATTTTTAGCTCGAATCGCTTGGCACGCGAATTGCATTAAGTTGGTCAGTTGGTTCGATAGAAACCGTAACCCTAAAATAGAAAGGAAAAATGATGATGATGACTTGTACGAGAAGAAATGAAAACCCGCTGACGGTGTTCGAGGATGTGTTTGGCAGTCTGTTCAACGACTCGTTCGGCACCTTGGCCAGGACCACCCAAACCGACGCGTGGAGCCCGGCGATGGACATCGTGGAGTCGCCCGACGCCTACACGCTGACCGCCGACCTGCCCGGCCTGACCAAGGCCGATGTGAACCTGACGGTGGAGGAAGGCGTGCTGACGCTGACCGGCGAGCGCAAGAGCGACCAAAGCGCGGGCAATGAGTTTGGCCACCGCTATGAGCGGGCTTACGGCAAGTTCAGCCGCTCGTTTCAACTGGGCAGCAGCGTTGAGACCGGCAAGATCAAGGCCGAGTTCAGGAACGGCATGCTCAAGGTCGAGTTGCCGAAAGTCGAGGCCAGCAAGCCTTACGAAGTTTCCATCGCGGAATAATCTGGATTGATTATCTGAATAATCCCCAAAGCGGAGCCAAACGGCTCCGCTTTTTTTGTCGCTTGGCCGGTGGAGGATTAAAGGGAATCCTACCGTCCGCGCCCGCGACGGCCGTCACCGCGGTCACCGCGGTCACTCCTCCCGTCGCCCCGGCCCTGGCTGCTAAACCGTTCGCGCATCTCTTGCACGTATTTTTGTCGATCCGAATCCGACATTTTGGCAACGCGCTCCCGCAATTCGTTACTGCTGAACGATCGTTCTCCGCCGCCCCTTGACCGCCGGGCGGCTTCCTCGGCTCGTTTCTTATCGGCGGCCTTCTTCTTGATCTCGGCCACCTTCTTGGCGGCAGCACTGGATGAACTTCTCGATGAAGTCCGGGGTGCCTTGGCCACCGATGTCTTGAAGGTGTTTTCCTTGAAACTCAGGCTGCGGAGTTCACCGAATTCCTTGATAGTAACTTTTCCCGTTGCCTTGTCGATGGAGACGATCTCGATGCCATCCTTTTTTTCGCCGGCCGCCAATTGCAGGTAGGTGGGGGGCTCGGCCTTTTTCTTGGTATCGACCCGTGCCAATGCCGCGCGTTCCACACCCTTGTGCAGGTAAATACCGGTGAGCATGATATCCTCACTTCTCGGCGGCTCGGGCGGGGCGGTTTCGCGCGTGGGTGGCGGCTCGCTTGTGAGGTTAAACGCATTGCGTTTACTGATGGCGAGATACGGGTTCTCGGCCGACCACGCAATCTCGGTGGACACCAAAAGCACGCCCAGGGCAACCACTGCCAATACCGACTTTCCTCCGTTTTTCACCATTTTACTCGTTCCAAGGTCGCGGGCCAACCCGCCGACCAGCCAACCCGTCATGGGTCAAACGCTATTCCGAGATAAATGGTTACGAAAAATCACCACTTGGCCGTCGGAAAAGTTAATACCGCCCCTACGCCAGCGCGTCCTGAATCACGTTGCCTTGGACGTCGGTCAACCGGAAGTCGCGGCCCTGAAAACGGAAGGTCAACCGCTTGTGATCCAGCCCGAGCTGGTGCAGCACGGTCGCGTGCAGGTCGTGCACGTGGCACTCTTGATCGATCGCGCCGAACCCGAACTCATCCGTCTCGCCGACGATGTTGCCGGGCTTGATGCCGCCGCCGGCCATCCACATGGTGAACGCGTCGATGTGATGGTTGCGCCCCGCCGTTTGCCTCGCCTCGCTCATCGGCGTGCGGCCAAACTCGCCGCCCCATATCACCAGCGTGTCGTCGAGCATCCCGTGCGCCTTGAGATCCTTCACCAGCGCCGCACTGGCCTGGTCGACTTCGTGTGTCACCTTGTCGAAGTCCTTGGTGAGGGTCTCACCCGGGCCGCCGTGGCTGTCCCAGTTCGCATGGTACAACTGCACAAACCGCGTGCCGCGCTGCACGAGGCGCCGCGCCAAGAGGCAGTTGTTGGCGTAGCTTGGTTTGCCTTGCTCGACGCCGTACAGGTCAAGCGTCGCCTTGGACTCGCCGGAGATATCCATCAACTCCGGTGCGCTGGACTGCATGCGGTACGCCATCTCGTACGAGGCGATGCGCGTGTTGATCTCGGGATCACCAGTCGCCACCAGGCGCTTTAGGTTGAGTTTGTTGATGACGTCGATCGAGGCGCGCTGGCGCCTGGCGCTGACGCCGGCCGGGTTGGCCAGGTTCAGGATTGGATCGCCCGAGCCCCGCAGCGGCACCCCCTGATATGTCGTCGGCAAAAAGCCGCTAGCCCAGTTTGCCGCCCCGCCGCGCGGACCGCGCGAACCGGAGTGCAGCACCACGAACCCCGGCAGGCTTTGCGTCTCGCTGCCGATGCCGTACGTCACCCATGAGCCCATGCTCGGCCGCCCAAAAATCCCGGTGCCGGTGTTCATGAACAGCTTGGCCGGTGCGTGGTTGAACAGGTTTGTCTTGCAGGTGCGGAACATTGTCATCTCGTCGGCGATGCCGCCGATGTGCGGGATGTTGTCGCTGAACCACATGCCAGCCTGCCCGTGCCGCCTGAATTGTTTCACCGGGCCAAGCAGCTTTTTCTGGTCCTTGAACGTGCTGTTCATGAAGGCAAACCGCTTGCCCTTGATGAACGACTCGGGGATGTCGCCGCCGCTGCGCCGGGCCAGTTCCGGTTTCCAGTCGAACAACTCCAACTGCGACGGCCCCCCCGCCATGAACATGTATATGACATTCTTGGCCCTTGGCTGGAAGTGCGGCTTGCCGGGCTGAAACGGGTTCGCGCGCGCCGCCTTGGCCAAGTCGTCTCCGAGCAGCGAGCCCAGCGCGATCGAGCCCAGGCCCATCGAGCATTGGCTGAAAAAATGCCGCCGGGTGGCCTGTTGCAAATCCATTTGTTGCGCCTGGCTGTCCATTAAATCGTTCATCATTCGCGGGTGATTGTCTCGTCGAGGTTCAGCAACACGCGCGCCGCCATCGTCCACGCCGCGAACTCTGTATCGCCGCCGGCCGGCTGCGTCGCTTGGCCAAGCAGCTTGGCCCTGGCCACCACCGCCTTGGCCTCGGCGGATTGCACGGCAAACTCACTGCGCTGGCTTTCCACCAGGCCGGTGAGCAGTCGCAGTTCCTCCGCGTCCGGCTCGCGGCCGAGGCAAAGCTGGAAGCCGAAGCGGATGCGATTCGCCGTGCTGTCAGCCTCCGTCATGAGCCGCCTGGCCAAGCCGACAGCCAACTCGACGAACGCCGGGTCGTTCATCAGCGTCAGCGCCTGCAGTGGCGTGTTCGAGCGGATGCGGCGCGTGCACGCGGCCAGCCCGGCCGGGGCGTCGAATACCTCCAGCGCCGGGTGCGGCGTGTTGCGCCAGCGGTACGTGTAGGCGGCTCGCCGAAAACGATCCTCGCCGATGCTGGCCTTCCAGGTTTTTCGATGCTGGCCAAGGTCCATGCAGCCGTCCGGTTGCGGCGGGAACACGCCCGGCCCGCCCATCTTCGCGCAGAGCAAACCGCTCGAGGCCAGCGCCAAATCGCGCACCACCTCGGCGTCCAGGCGAAAGCGCGCCTGCCTGCCGAGCCACTTGTTGTACGGGTCAACGCGCTCCAAATCCGCGCGGCGCAGTGATGCCTGCCGGTACGTTGCCGAGGTGACGATCAGCCGGTGAATCTGTTTTTGGCTCCAGCCGTTCTCCATGAATTCCACCGCCAACCAGTCGAGCAGCTTGGGATGCGTCGGCGGGATGCCCTGCGAGCCAAAGTCGTTCTCCGTCTGCACGATGCCGCGCCCGAAAAAGTGCTGCCACATGCGATTGACGGCCACGCGCGCCAGGAGCGGATTGTTGCGATCGGCGACCCAGCGGGCGAAGTCGAGCCGGTTCCCGTCCGACTGGGCCAGGCGGTGCAACACAGACGGCGTCCCCGGCTGCATCTCCTCGGCCGGACGGGTGAAATCGCCCTGCACAAACCGGCGAGTCGTGCGCGGCTTTCCGCGCTTGGCCATCACCAAAGTCGTCGCTGCGCTTGGCCGCGCCTTTTTAAGCTTGGCCAGGCTGGCCTCGAGCGGCTTGCGCTTGGCATCCTCCTTGGCCAAGGCGCTCAACTCAGTCTCGAGCTGCTTCACGCGCGCGTCGTGCTCAGCGCGCCTGGCCAGGACTTCGGCCGTCGGCGCCTCGATGCGCGGCTCGTCGGCGTTGTTGAAAAAGGCAAACAACCGGTAATACTCGACCTGCGAAATGGGGTCGAACTTGTGATCGTGGCACTGCGCGCAGCCAAGCGTCAGGCCGAACATCACCTCGCCCGTCGTGGCGATGCGGTCAAAAATCGAGTCGATGCGGAACTGCTCCTTGTCCACACCGCCCTCGGTGTTGATCTGCGTGTTGCGGTGAAACCCGGTGGCGATGCGCTGGGGCAACGTGGCGTCGGGCAGCATGTCGCCGGCGAGCTGCTCGATGACAAACCGGTCAAACGACACGTCGCGGTTCGTTGCATCGATCACCCAGTCGCGGTACGGCCACATCGACCGGCCTGCGTCGTGGCTGTAGCCGTCGGAGTCGGCGTAACGCGCCGTGTCCAGCCAGTGACGCCCCCAGCGCTCGCCGTAGTGCGGCGACTGCAGCAACCCGTCCACCACCTTTTCGAACGCGTCCGGACTTGTGTCCGCGACAAACGCAGCGATCTGCGCCGGGGACGGCGGCAGGCCGGTCAGGTCGAGACTCACGCGGCGCAGCAGCGTCGCCTTGGCCGCCTGCGGCGACGGCGTGACACCCGCCTCCGCCTGCTTGGCGGCGATGCAAACATCGACCGCGTTTTTCGCCCACGCGCGCCGGTCGGCCGCCAAGCTGGGCAGCAGTTGGCGAACCGGTTTTTTAAACGCCCAATGCCGGTCGTACTCGCCGCCGGCCTTGACCCATTCGCTCAGCAGCGTCACCTGCTCCGGGGCCAGTCGGCTGTTCGCCTCCGGCGGCGGCATCCGCGTGTCGGGGTCGGTGGCCGTGATGCGCGCCAGCAGCTCGCTCTTGGCCAAGTCCGCCAGATCGATTGCCCGCACGCCGTCGCGCGCCTCGGTCGCGCCCTCGCGCGTGTCAAGACGCAGACCGGCCTTGCGCTTGGCCGCGTCCGGTCCGTGGCATTGGAAACAGTTCTCAGAAAGCACCGGCCGGATGTCCCGATTGAAATCGATCCCCGCAGCCTCCGGATTGGCCAAGCCGACAGCCAACGCGCCGACCAAGACGGTCGCCTCGGCCAGGCGGCGGAAATTCAACGGAATGAACGGACTCACAAAAAAGACGGCACGAATACTCTAACCCAGCGACATCCCGGGCAAGCCTCAAGTGAAGCAAGCTGGAAAAATCAACCCTCAACCGTGAGCGAGAACCTCTGGATGGTGTTGCGGCCGGACTTGCGGAACGGGCGCGGCATCGGCTGGGCGATTCCGTTGAGGTCAATGGTCCGACAGCGCACATCGTAATTGCCTGGGGCGATCCCCTTCAGCAACGTCGCCCAGTGTGCAAGGGTGTAGCGCATGGGCCAATGTTTCGGTTGGCCGTTCCCTTCAAAGAACCGCACGTTGTCCGGCAGCCTGCCGCCGGGCAGATCGCCGCCCCAACGGGTGGGAGGCGGCAGAATCGTCGCGTCCCGCCACGGTGCCCTGGTGAAGTACGGATCGTCCTCGGGCCACTCGTTGTCTTTCGGGTTGATCCAGATCTGCACCTTGCTCAAACCGCCCACGCCGATCTGTGCCCAGCCGGTGACCGGGATCGGCTCCCCGGCCTTGGCCTTTTCCGGTTTGTAGTGAAACCGGCTCATGGTTTTCATCCAGCTGTCGATGTCGTTGTTGCCGCCGGCATAGGTGTCGTTGGCTTGGTAATTGTTGGTGAGCAGAACGCTCTTGAGCCACTTGACCGACTTGAAGCCGTAGGCATCGGGCACCAGCATCCGCACCGGGCCACCGCGTTTGCCGGTCAGCCATTGGCCATTGAGCTTGTAGCAGAGGATCACCGGGTTGTCGCCCGGCGGATCCTCAAGCACCCGGCCGATCGGCAGTGAGCTCCGGAACATCTGCTTGGGGTCGTTATTGTGATGGCCATGGTAAAACACGCGCCGGATGTTCGCCGTCGGTTTGGTGGCCCAGATGACGTGGCGAAGCGGCACCCCCTCCCACAAGCCCATGCCCAGCGGCGCGCCAATGTTGTTGCAGGTCATGATCTTGAGAAACCGCACCGCGTGTTTCTCCCCGAGCTTCAAGAGCGCCTGGAAATCCAGCGCGTTGCCCTTCGCCCTCGAGAGCGGGTTGCCCATCTGCGGATTGCTCTCGGGATCCGGAACGACGTCGAGCTTCCAAGTTTCACGTTCCAAGCCAACCTCGAGCCGCTTGGCCAAGGGCAGCTGGTACGGCAGGGGATCGCCACGCTCGACCGTGCCAAAATCATCCTGCGGCGTGAAATACCCGAGATCAGCCGTCGCCTCATCGAGGAGGGCTTGATCGGAATCCGCCCAGGCGGACAGTGGCTTCAGCGCGGCAACACCGACTGCTCCGAGTTGCAGGAAGTAACGCCGCGTCACCTCGAGGTGTTGCCGGTGAAGTTCGCTTGAGAGAAACATTGGACGCGGCGGATTATGCCCCAGCCACTTGGAGGGCATCAAGCAAACGCTTGGCCTAATAATGGACTCGCGGCCACTCATCCACCCAACGCGACCTGGCTGCTAAAGACGATTTTGAAGAATTTGGTTTGTTAATTTCCGCCCACTTTTCTAGGCTCCCCCGTCATCCGTCTTATGAAGTTATTGCTACAAACGACCATTGCAGCCGCGTTGTTGACAGGGTGTGCCACTCCGGAGCCGACGGCCATCCCAACGCCAGGGACGCCCATCTGGGCTGCGGCCGAGGCGGGGAACAGGGACGTTGTCCTCCGGCATCTGGTGGCCGGAACCGAGGTGGACACCCGGGACGAACGTTACGGCGCATCCTCCCTGCACTGGGCGGCGTGGTGCGGTCACCCGGATATCGTGGAATTGATCCTCGCGGCCGAGGCCAACGTCAACGCAATCAACTTCGACGGCGAAACGCCGCTTGATTGCGCGACAAATTTTTCCCAAAACGAAATCGCAGCCATCCTCCGCAAGAACGGCGGCAAGACGGCAGATGAACTGAAAGCCAAGGCAGCAAAATGAACACAACGACCAAGCGGGCATTCACGCTCATCGAGCTGTTGGTGGTGATCGCCATCATCGCCATCCTGGCGGGGTTGCTGCTTCCCGCCCTAGCCAAGGCGAAGGGGAAGGCCAGGCAGACCCAGTGCCTCGGAAACATGAGGCAGATCGCCACCGCCCTGATGCTCTACGAGACCGACAACGGGAAGTACCCGCCCAAGGCGTCGCAGGTGCCCGACTTCATGAACAAGCGCAACTCCTACTGGCGCAACAACTGCCTGTTCGCCATTGCCCGTTACCTCCAAAATCAGAACCGCCCCAGCACCGAAGTGTATGCCTGCCCCGACTCGAAAAAACCGGGTGACGCCTCGGACGCCACCAAGACCAGCGCCACCAGTTATCTGCCCAACGGCGTGGTGATGGAGCTGTCGATGGATCGCGTGCGCAGCCCTTCCGAGGTGGCCATCATCCAGGAAACAGTCCGGCTCGTGAGCTACACGGCGTTGCGGCCCTCGTACGGCCCGTCGTTCGGCGGCTGCGGCAAGGGCATGTACACTTACTGGCACCACACGCGAAGTCCCACCTCCGACTGGTACGCCTCGGTGCATTTCAAGGGCGGCAATCTCGTCTTGTCCGATGGCCACGTCGAGTATCGCAAGGCAACCGCGCTGCGCGCCAAACACTTCGGCCTGGCGGACGGCTCGTCGGGAAAAGCCGAGGACACCCAGTCCGCTCCCAGCAATGCCTGCTACAAGCCGGCCTTCTGATACCGATGCGATCGGGGAGCGTGCGCGCCCTCGCTGCGACTACTTCAAAAATTTTGCGACGCGCCTGGCCACTTGGCGGCCGTTGAAGTAGCACCACTGCGCACCGTGAAAGCCGCCGAGCACGTTGCCGGCGGCAAACCAGCCCGGCTCCGAAAGCGCCTGGCCGCGCGCCAGTTGCAGCTGCCGCGACGGCAGCTCGACGGCCAGGCCGCCCAACAGCGCCAGCTCGGTGTTCGGCACGAGTTCCCCGCAAATTATCACGCCGTCGCCGGGCCAATCCTGGCCGTCGCTTGACTGCACACCGGCGGCGGAGCGGTCGCCTTTTATCCCGGCAGCCGTCACGTCGCCCGACCAGTCGGGGCGCGTCCAGCGCCGGAAAAACAGTCGCTCGAACAACCCCGCACTGGGGCTTCGCCGCCGGTCGATCATCACCGGCTCGTCGCTGCCCGCCGCCCGGAGCTTCGCCGCCGCCGAGTAGGCGATCAGGTCCGAGCCCACCACCACCGGTTTGCGCGCGGGAAGCAACCCGTGACAGTCAAGCCAGCCGGTGATGTGCCGCGTGAAACCGACCCGCGCCGTTCGCGCCCCGGCGAGCCAGCCCTTCTCGGCGGGCGTTTGCTCACGGGCACCGGCTGCCAGCACAACGGCATCGGCGGTGACGTCGCACACGCCTTCCGGCCCGAGCAGCGTCAGCCGTTTTTCGGCGGGATCAATCTGGGTCACTTGCGCACTCAACCGAATCGTGGTGTCGGTCTTGGCCAAGCGCTTGGCCATTCGCCCGGCCAGTTCCTCGCCGAACACCACCCGGCCGCGCGTCCACTCGACGAACGTCGGCACACCGCCCGGTTTTTTGCGGTAACCCATCGGCGTGCCACCGACCTCGGCGCGGCGCTCGATCAACACGACCGGCCCGATGCCGCGCTTGGCCAGGCCGACCGCCACGCCGATGCCGGCCGGCCCGCCGCCGATGATCGCCACCTTGAAATGTTGCCCACCGATCATGCCGTGACCTCCGCTTGGCCAGGCGCAACCAGTTCACTGCCGGGGCCGTTTTTCGTGAGTTGCGCGATGCCGATGCCGGTGTGGCCCGACACGATTTCCGCCAGCGGCACCAGGCAGTCGAACCCCTGGCAACGGCCGGTCAGAGCCCGCGTGCGCCGCTTGAGCGCATCCATCGTGCGGGGCTTTAGCGGCGAGTCGAGTGCGTCGCGGATTTCGCCCCTGCTGATCACTTCACAAAAACAAACCGCGCAACCGTGATCGGCGCGGGCATCGGTCGCCCCGTTCTCGAACGGCCGCCGCCACCAGCCGGGCCAGGCGCTTTCCGGCCGGGAGTCGAGCGCGGCGCTGTCCGGCGACAACTCGAGGCCAAGCTCTTTTTGCATGCCGTCGATCAAGTGGCGCGCCAGCGAAATGGACGCGGTCAGCCCGGTGGAGCGCACGCCGGTAATTGTGACAATGCCGGGCGCGCCGTCGTTGTGGCGGATCACGTAACTCCCTTGGCTGCAGGCGCATCGCGCACCGGCGTAAGTGGCAATGACCGGCTGCCGGGCCAAGCCATCGACGAGCCGCGAGCCGCCCTCCACGACCCGGCGGATGCCCTCGACGGTGGTGTGCGTGGCGGCGGGATCGTCGAGCGGCAGGTCCTCGGCGGTCGGTCCGGCGAGCAGGTTTCCGAAAATAGTGGGCGCCACCAGCACGCCCTTCGTGTGCGCGGTGGGCACCGGCAGCAGGATGTGTTGCACGAGCGGCCGCGCGGATTTGTCGAACAACAAAAACTGGCCGCGGCGCGGGTTGATGTCGAACGCGCCGCCGCCGTAGCCGTCCGCCAGACGGCGGCTGCCCAACCCGGCGGCGTTGACGATGCGATGCGCCGGGAGACGGTGGCCGTCAGCGGTGACGAGGTGATGCAGCGGTGCGCCCGGCGGCTGGCCAAGTTCCACCCCGGCGATGTCCGCGCCGAGTAAAATATCGACGCCGTTGGCCAGGGCGATCTCGGCGTAGGCGATCGACGCCATGAACGGATCGACCAGCGACTCGCCCGGCACGAGCAACCCGCCGCGCACATCCGGCGACGCGTTGGGCTCGCACTCGCGAATCTCGGCGGCGCTGAGGATGCGCACGTCGGTGGCGCGATTGGCGTGGGCGTTTTTCTCGGCGGCCTCGAGCTGGCGTTCCTGCTCGTCGGTCACCGCCATCATGATGCCGCCGATGGGGTCGAGCGGGATTTTGAGCCGCGCCGCCAGGCCGGGCCAGTCGGCCTCGGCCTCGTGCAACAGTTTCGACTCGAGCGAGCCCGGCTTGGCGTCGTAGCCGGAGTGGATGAGCGCGCTGTTGGCCTTGCTCGTGCCTTCGCCGACATCGTGCAGTCGATCGACAAGCAACACGCGAAGGTCGTACTGCGAAAGCCGATACGCCAGTCCGCAGCCGACCACGCCCGCACCGACGATGGCCACATCGTACGGCTCGCCGCCAAGCTGCCCGGCACTCGTGAAACGCAGTGCCTCCTCACACGCGCCTTGCGGCCAGTTGTAAAACAACTTGCCGCGAATCTTCGGTTGCCATGTGCCAAACTGCGTCATTCGAGTGGCAGCCATCAATCCACAAAATCAAACGCCCAGCAAGCTCGGCCAATTCGGTTTGGGGAGCACACGCGCCCTCGCGTGTGGATACCGGCGCCCCGCCGGAATCGTTTCCGGCTTGGCCAAAGGAAAGATGTGGGGACGAAGCCTTGGGCGGGGCGCTCAAGGCGGCACGCGGGGGCGCGTGCGCTCCCCGTTGCACTGGCGGGTTGCGAGCAGCGGTGCCTACCGCTACAATCCACCCATGCGATTTCTCCCTGTCCTGTTCGCATTGGCGGTGGCGCCCCTTCCGCTTGGCCAGGCGGCCCGGCCGAACGTGATCCTCGTGATGACGGATGACCAGGGGTATCCCGAACTCTCCGCGCACGGCAACCCGGTGCTCAACACGCCGTTCCTCGACAAGCTGCACTCACAGAGCGTGCGCTTCACCGACTACCACGCCTCGCCGATGTGCACGCCGACACGCGGCTCGCTCATGACAGGGCTCGACCCGGCGCGCAACGGCGCAATCAACGTGAGCAGCGGCCGCACGCTCCTGCGGGCGAACCTCCCGACGATGGCCGACCTGCTCCGCGAACAGGGCTACCGCACCGGCATCTTCGGCAAGTGGCACCTCGGCGACAATTACCCGTACCGCCCGCAGGATCGCGGCTTCGAGGAGACGCTGTGGTTCCCTTCCTCGCACATCGGCTCCGTGCCGGATCACTGGGGCAACAACTACTTCGACGACACCTACCGCTGGAACGGCAAACGCAAAAAATTCACCGGCTACTGCACCGACATTTTCTTCGACCACGCCATCGACTGGATCAAGCGCAGTGCCGCGGCCGGGGAACCGTTCTTCGCCTACCTGCCAACGAACACGCCGCACGGGCCGTTCCTCGCGCCGGACGAGGACATCGAGGTGATGGAGGAAGTGGTGACCAACACCAAGCTGCCGCGCATGACGCCCCGGACCAAAAGCAACCTCGTGCGCTACCTCGCGATGATCCGCAACGTCGACACCAACATGGGCCGGCTCATGGCGTTCCTCGACGAGTCCGGCCTGGCGCAAAACACTATCCTGCTTTTCATGACCGACAACGGCAGCACCTTCGGCCACGCCTATTATCCCGCCGGCATGCGCGGCCGGAAAACCCAACTGTGGGAGGGTGGCCACCGCGTGCCTTGTTTCATCCGCTGGCCCGGCGGCGGCCTCAACAAACCGCGCGACATCAGCGGGCTGACGCATACACAGGACCTGCTCCCGACACTGCTCGACCTCTGCGGAGTCCAGACAACCCGCAAGTTCGACGGCATCAACCTCGCCCCAGCCCTTCGCGGCGAAGCCGAGGTGCCGGCCGAGCGCATGCTCGTGATCAACTACAGTCGCATGCCCGGCAGCCTGGACTTTCCCACGCCCGACTCCCCCTCCATCCTCCGGCGCGAAGGCGGCGCGGTGCTCTGGAAACGGTGGCGAATGCTGCGCGACAGCGAGCTGTACAATCTCGAGACCGATCCGCTGCAGAAAAAGAACGTCATCGATGACCACCCGGAAGTGGCGGCGAAACTGCGGCGGCACCTCGACGACTGGTGGGCCTCTGTCGGCGATATCGCCAACGAACCGCAGCGGGTGATCATCGGCAGCGACGCCGAAAACCCGATGATGCTCACCGCCTGCGAGTGGCTCGACGTGTTCATCGACCAGCAGGGCCAGATCCGGCGCGGTGCCCAGAAAAACGGCTACTGGGAACTGGAAGTCGCCCAAGCTGGCCGCTACCGGTTCGAGCTGCGGCGCTGGCCGCGCGAAGCCAACCTGCCGCTGGGCGCGGGGTACAACGGCGAAGGCGCGCTGCCGATCAAGCAGGCCCGGTTGTTCATCAACCGCGAAATGACGGCCAAGCCGGTGAAGCCAAGTGACAAGGCCGCCACGTTCACCGTGACCCTCCCGAAAGGCCCGACCCGCCTGCACACCTGGTTTGCCGAGGGTCGAGCCAACCCCATCTGCGGCGCGTACTATGTCTATGTGAAACGACTCTGAAATATCAACATGACAAAAAACCCACTCCCCCACTTGGCCAAGCGCCTGGCCATCCTGACCACCGCGATGCTGTTACTCAACTGCGGCCTGGCCGCCGAGCGCAAGACGGAAAACCTGATCCTCATCACGCTCGACGGTGTGCGGTACCAGGAACTGTTCGGCGGGCTCGACCTCGAGATTCTCAAGGCAACGATCAAGGACGGCAAACCGGAGGACACCAAAACCTACAAGCGCTTTTGGGCCGACACGCCGAAGGAACGGCGCGAAAAACTCATGCCGTTTTTCTGGGGCGAATGGATGCAGCGCCACGGCTCAGTCGCAGGCAACCCGCAAAAGGGAAGCGTGGTTCGCCTAGCAAACCGGTTGCATTTTTCCTATCCCGGCTATTCCGAAATCCTCACCGGCCAAGCGAGGGACGACCTCATCACCAGCAACGACAAGGTCCTGAACCCCAACCACACCGTGCTCGAGTTTCTGCGTCGCAAACTTGGCCTGCCGCAAAAACAGGTCGCCGCGTTCGCCTCGTGGGACGTGATCGGGGTGGCGGTGCAGCACGAGGCCGGCGCGGTGTTTACCAACGCCGGGTATGAGGCCTACGCGCACCCGGACCCGGCCGTCCAGTCCATGAGTCGACTGCAGTTCGAGATGCTCACGCCGTGGGACACCGTGCGGCACGACGAGATCACCTTCCGGTTTGCCATGGCGCACCTCAAGACCCACCGGCCGCGCGTTTTTTATCTCAGCCTCGGCGAGACTGACGACTGGGCGCACGAAAAACGGTACGACCGCGTGCTCGCCGCCATTGCCCGGTTCGATTCCTTTTTCAACGAGCTTTGGAACTGGCTGCAGGACAATCCGCAATACAGGGACAAGACCACCCTGCTGATCACCACCGACCACGGTCGGGGCGACATTGCGCTGAACTGGCACAGCCACAACGCGCAAATCAGGGACGCCAAGAACACCTGGCTGGCGGTCATCAGCCCGGACAGTCCGCTGCGCGGTGAGTGGGCCGGCGGCAAGCCGGTCGTGATGGATCAAATCGCCGCCACCCTCTGCCGTTTTATGGGGCTGGACTACAGCGAACAAAACCCAAAAGCCGGCAAGCCCATCGCCCGCCTCTTCGAAAAATGAAAAAACTACTGATCACTATAATCGGCGGCGTTGCCTTGGGGCTGCTTGTTGCCCCAAACGCGAACGCGCAGGACACAAAGAAGCCGCTATTCGACGGCAAATCCCTTGCGGGATGGGAGGTGCTCAAGGACGAGCACAACTTGTGGCGAGTGGAGGGCGGTGTCATCACCGCCGGATCGCTGACGCAGAAAGTTCCGCACAATTCCTTCATCGCCACGAAACGGTCGTTTCACAATTTCGATTTGCGGCTGAAGATCCGCATCACGGGGACAGAGGGCTTCGTCAATTCCGGCATCCAGATTCGCAGCGTGCGGGTGCCCGACAGCTACGAAATGATCGGTTACCAGGTGGACGCCGGCAGGGGCTGGTGGGGGAAACTATACGACGAGTCACGCCGCCGAAAAGTGATTGGCGAGTCCGCCGACGCAGACGCGGTCAACCGCGCCGTCAAGGAGGACGGCTGGAACGACTACCGCATCCGCGCCGAGGGCACGCGCATCCGCTCGTGGATCAACGGCGTGGCCGCCCTCGACTACACGGAGGCCGAGCCGAACATCCCGCAGGACGGGCAGATCGGCCTCCAGGTTCACGGCAACGGCAAGACGCTGGTTCAGGTCAAGGACGTGACCATCGAGACACTGCCCCCCACCCCCAACGCGCCCACTTGGGAGAAGGTCGGCCGGCCGAAGGGCAAAAAGAAAACCGGCGGAGCCAAGGCGGGAGCCGGGGTGAAGGCTAAACGGAAATAAAGCCAAGCACTTGGCCAAGCAGCTGGGAATGTTATCTCACCGAGCGGGTGAATAGCTGCGGCTGGTCGGTGGGGAGAAGTCACCGGGCTTGAGGCATCCATTCCCGGCCAAGGCCCGTTGCCGCCGCTCACCGCCCCTCTCATACACACGGCGCGATTACCCTTCAAACCCCCGTCCATGAGGACATTTTAAAAGATTTTTGACACTAGACTTAACGGATTGCCAGCCCCCGATGAGGCACTCCACTCCCCCTGTGCCCACTGGTTCCACTGGTTCCAGAATGAAGCCAAGCGCTTGGCCAAGCGCTATTTCTTTTCGCGGATGCTGAAGAGGTGGGTTTGGTTGCGGATGAGAAGGCGGTCGCCGGTCAGGGCCGGGTTGGCCATGCTCATGCCGCCAGTGTGGTTGACACGAACCAACTTGTACTTTTTACCCGCCTTAAAAACGTACGTGTCGCCGGCTTCGCTCAACGCAAAGACATGGCCGCGATACGCCCAGGGCGACGCGGTGAAGCCGGCTGGCTTGTCCGGGTTGATGCGCTCCTTGCCGTAGTGCAGTTTGCCCGTCCTGGCATCGCGACAGGCGAGAAAACCAAAGTCGTACAGCGTGTAAAATTCATCGCCGTAAACCAACGGCGTGGGGTTGTACGGCGCGGCACGCTTGTCGTACCACGCGACGAATTTGTTGCTGTCCTCGCCGGTGTGAATTGAGATGTCGCCCTTGGCCCCGGGTCGAATGGCGTACACGTGTTTCTCCCGATCGCCCACGTAGCCGGAGGCAACGTAGAGCAGCCCGTGCGCCGCAAACGGCGTCGGGATCACAATCGACGTCTTCGTCTTCCATTGAAAACTCCAAAGCTCCTTGCCGGACAAATCGTATGAGCGCGTGCGACGACGCCCGGACAGAACCAGTTCCTTGCGTCCGACGTGCTTCCAGACAAACGGCGTGGCCCAGTTGCTCGGCTCGTCGCGCTTGGTTTTCCACAACTCCCTGCCAGTGAGTTTGTCGAACGCCGCCACCCAGCTTCCCTCCTCGTTGTCGTTCACGATGATCAATTGGTTCCCGGCGAGAACCGGCGACGCACCGGTACCCCAGGCGTTGCGCATCTTGTACGGCTTGAACATTTTTTCCCAAATCACCTTGCCGGTCTTGTCGAGGCAGTAAAGCCCGTGACTGCCGAAGTAGGCGTACACCCGCTCGCCATCCGTCACCGGCGTCTCGGCGGCATAACTGTTCTTCACATGAATCGGCGTGAGCGGCCGGGCCGCCAACACCTCCTTCTGCCAAAGAAACTCACCCGTCGCCAACTCAAGGCACAAAACCAGAAAGTGATGCATGTGCTTGATCGGTTCCCGGCGCTCACCCCCGAAGTAAAGGCCCGGCTTGCGCTTCTCGAATTTGCCGTCGCTGACCGCCGTAGTGAGATACACCCGCCCGCTGTGCACCACCGGGCCCGACCAGCCAAGCCCCGCCACGGCGGCCTTCCACTCGACGTTTTTTTTGTCGCTCCACTCGATCGGCAGATTGGCGTTGTCGGATACGCCAAGCGCTTTCGGCCCGCGAAACGCCGGCCAATTCTCCTCCGCCACCGCTTGGCCAAGCGCCACCGAGAACACAAATAGACAGGTGATAACTTTCATAATTCGTTGAACAACGGCAGCGTTCGGCCAAGCGCTTGGCCGGTCAAGGAAATTGACCTTCGCCACTTGGCCAAGTTAGCTGGGGCGCATGAGTGTTCCGGAAGATTTTGCCGTCGTATTGGTCACCGCGCCGGACATGGACTTGGCCCGCCGTTTGGCCAAGGCCGCGCTGGAGGCCAAGCTCGCCGCCTGCGCCAACATCGTCCCGGCGGTCGAGTCGCACTACTGGTGGAAGGGGAAACTCGAAAGCAGCGACGAGGTGCTGCTCATTTTCAAAACGCGGCAGCAACTACTGCCCAAGCTGGAGCGAGCCGTCCGGGAGATTCACCCCTACGACACTCCGGAATTCGTCGCCCTCCCCCTAACCGCCGGCAGCCGAAAATACCTAGCTTGGCTCGCCGACAATACAGTGAAAGAATAACTTTATCGTTAATCTTCCCTGATCGCGCCCCTGTACGGATCGTTTTCTTCGGTTTTGGCTGTTTCGACGTTGGTTTCTTGGGCGAGGATGAAGCCTTTGACGTCCTGCTCGGTGACGAAGTACTTTTTGCCGATTTTTCGGGCGCGGATTTGGCCGGCTTGGATGTAGCGCGTCACCGTCCTGTACTTGAGACACAGCATTTCCGCCACTTCATGAGCATCGAACGCCTTGAAATCATCAACTTCAATCATAATTCAACGTAGGAAAAAGACCACATAACGGGTTTTAATGTCAACATAATACACTAAAATACTTTGTAATGCCTTTTTAGACATTTTCAATATTGTTAGTTTTCTCCCTCATCCCTGCCCTCTCCCGCTGGGTGAGGGACACGCAGGCAGAGAATGCACGCTCCCCGTTCTTTGCGTTCGGTTGTCTGGAATCGGCGTCTATTTGCGTTTATTCGTGGTTTCCAAAAAATCCAACTCGCTGTAGCAGGCTTCCTTCGCTTGCTCAGTTGACCTTGTGTCGATGGGCATTGTTCTTGTTGCTCTTTCGGCTTTTGGTACAGTCCGCGCCCTTTTGGTTTTCTGACCATGCAGAAAGAGATCAGCCGACGGCGCACGTTCGCCATCATTTCCCATCCGGACGCCGGTAAAACCACCCTCACCGAGAAGATGCTTCTTTACGGTGGCGCGGTGCAGTTGGCGGGATCGGTGCGTTCGCGCAAAAACCAGCGGGCGACGACGTCGGACTGGATGGAACTGGAGCGCAAACGCGGCATCTCGGTCAGTTCGACCGTGCTGCAATTCGATTATCAGGGGTATCAGATCAACCTGCTCGACACTCCGGGGCACAAGGATTTCTCCGAGGACACTTACCGCGTGCTAACCGCCGTGGACGCGGTGGTGATGGTGCTCGACGCCGCGAAGGGCATCGAGGCGCAGACGCAGAAGTTGTTTGAGGTTTGCCGCCAACGCGGCGTGCCGATCTTTACGTTTATCAACAAATGCGACCGGCCGTCGAAGGGCGCGATTGAGTTGCTGGACGAAATCGAGAGTGTGCTTCAGCTCAAGCCGTTCCCGGTGAACTGGCCGATCGGCGACGGCGCGGATTTCAAGGGCGTGTTCGATCGCTTGGCCAAGCAGGTGCATCTGTTCGAGCGCACGACCGGCGGAGCGTACATGGCGCCGGTTGAGGTTGGCGACATCTTGGACGACTTCGTGAAGGAGCGCGTGCCGGCGGAGACCTTGGCCAAGATCACCGAGGAACTTGAGATGCTCGACATCGCCGGCGCGGAGTTTGACAGCGACGAGATTCTCGCCGGACGCACGACCCCGGTGTTCTTCGGGAGCGCGATGAACAATTTTGGTGTTGAGTTGATCCTCAAGGGATTTCTGCACCACGCGCCGCCGCCGCAGGGCCGTCCGTCCGCCGGTAAATTCATCGAGCCAAGCGACGAGCAGTTTTCCGGCTTCATTTTCAAAATCCAGGCGAACATGGATCCGAAGCATCGCGACCGCATCGCGTACATTCGCATTTGCTCCGGCAAATTTGAGCGCGACATGATGGTGTATCATTCACGCACTGGTAAGAAAGTGCGCCTGGCCAGTTCGCATCGGTTGTTCGGCAAGGAGCGCGAGACGGTGAATGAGGCGTTCCCCGGCGACATCATCGGCCTGGTGGGCCATGCGGACTTCGGCATCGGCGACACGCTGAGCACGGACAAGACGACGAACTTTCACGAGATCCCGCGCTTCACGCCGGAGAGTTTTTCGTATTTGCACAACAGCGACACCGGCAAGTTCAAGCAGTTTCGGCAGGGGCTGGAGCAGTTGCTGCAGGAGGGCGCGATCCAGTGCCTGAGCCTGAAGGGCAGCACGGTCGCTGTGCCGGTGTTGGCGGCGGTGGGGCCGTTGCAGTTTGACGTGGTGCAGTTCCGGCTCGAGAGCGAGTACAACGCCGTCTCGCGGCTCGAGCCCGCGCCGTGGCAGGTCATGCGCTGGCTGCCGGCGGAGTTCAGCGAGGAGGAGATGGACAAGCTTTCGCCGCCGACCGGCTCGCGGTTTGGCTGGGATTCGGAGCGCAACCCGGTGCTGCTTTTCGCGAGTGACTGGGCCGCAAGTTACTTCGAGCAAAACAATGCCGAGCTGAACCTCTCCAGGGTTCCGCCGAACCAAAAGGAGTCCTGATCCGCTGCCCCTCGTTTGGCCAAGCGCCACATATCATCCGCCGTGTCACAACCCCCACGCATCACATTGCTCGACGCCTCCGAACTCAAGGTTCGGTTCAACGACAATGAAGTGCTCAAGTCGGCGTCGCTGACGATCCGCGATGGCGATCACTTGGGGATGGTCGGGCGCAACGGCTGCGGCAAGTCGACATTCCTGAAAATTCTCGCCGGCATAGCGCAGGCTGATGACGGCAAAGTCACTCCGCGCTCCGGCTTGGGGATCGGTTATCTGCCGCAGGGTCTCGATGCTTCCGACGGCGTCTCCGTGCTCGATACGATTCGCGACGGTGCGGCGCACTCGTTCAATCTGCTCGACGAGTACGAGTCGCTGCCCGCCGACTCGAACCGGCAGACCGAGCTGGAGCAACAAATCGCCACCGCCGATGCGTGGAACATCGAGACTCGAATCGAGACGGCGATGATGCACCTGAATACTCCCGCCGCAGACCGATTGATGGGCACCTTGTCCGGCGGCGAAAAGCGGCGGGTTGCCCTCTGTCGCGCGATCGTCTCCAACCCGGATTTCCTGATTCTCGACGAGCCGACCAACCATCTCGACACCGACTCGATCGAGTGGATGGCGCAGTACCTGAAAAAGTTTCGAGGCGCGTTTCTCGTCGCAACGCACGACCGGTATTTCCTCGACGAAACCTGCAACCACATCGTCGAGTTGCAGGCCGGCCGTTTTCACACTCACAAGGGCAACTACTCCGACTACCTCGAGTCGAACCTCGCCCGGATGGAAAACGAGCAGGCAATTGAGTTGAAGCGAAAGCGTTTCCTGCGCCGCGAGCTGGACTGGATTCGCCGCGGCCCGAAGGCGCGCACAACCAAGGCCAAGTTTCGGGTGGACAAGTTTCACTCGATCAAAAACACGCAGGGTCCCGACAAGGAGTTGTCGATGGATTTGATCATCCCGCCGCCGGGACAGTTGGCCAACCGCGTGGTGGACCTGATCAACGTCAGCCTCGAGTTGGGCGGCAGGGAGCTGATCGAACGGTTTGATTTCAAGTTTGAGGCCAGCATGCGCATCGGCATTTGTGGCCGCAACGGCTTGGGCAAAACGAGCCTGCTCAGGATTGTGCTGGGCCAGCTTGCCCCGACCGGTGGCAGCCAAAAAACCGGCGTGCTGACCCAGTTCAACTACATGGACCAAGAACGGGTGCAGCTCGACCCGGAAAAGACGCTGCTGCAGGAGGTCGCCGAAGGCGCAGACACGATCCCGTTCGGCAACGGCAAGCTGACGATTCGGGCGTACTTGCAGCGGTTCGGCTTTGATCCCAAGCGGATCAACATGAAGGTCAAAAGCCTGTCCGGCGGCGAGAAAAGCCGGCTGCTGTTGGCGCGCATTCTCAAGCATGGCGGCAACTTCCTGATCATGGACGAGCCAACCAACGATCTCGACCTGCCGACATTGCGGTTGCTGGAGGAGGCGCTGCTGGCATTCTCCGGCTGCGTGTTGGTGGTGAGTCACGACCGTTATTTTCTAAACCGGGTCTGCACCGGCATCATCGCGTTCGAGGGTGACGGACTGGTTGCATACAACGAGGGCGACTACGAGTACTACCGCGAAAAACTTGCCGAGCGAAAAATGCGCTTGGCCAAACGACCAGTAGCCACCCAGGCCAATGCCGGATCAAGCCACGCACCCGAGGCCAAGCCGCGCAAGATGACTTGGAAAGAGAAAGCCGAGCTCGAGGGCATGGAGGCGGCGATCCTCAAGGCTGAAGAGGCAGTGGCCCGGATCGAGAGCCTGTTCGCCGACCCGGAGTTTCACTCGAAGCACGGTGCGAAAACCATTGAACTGACCAGTGAACTGGAGACTGCAAAAAAACAGGGCGCCGCACTTTATGCGCGTTGGGAGGAACTTGAAGCGATTCGGGCTGCCAACGAAAAGCCCTGAGCGTTACTCAGGACTGTAGCCAGCGCCGGGTTCGGAGGCCGGAGGATTTTCGGTCTCGATTGGGGAAGCCTCCAACTGATTCTTCATCTCCTTGCCCGAGCGGAACTTCACAACCTTGCGCGCAGGGATACGGATATCAACAGTTGGATCCTTGGGATTGCGCCCGATGCGTTCCTTGCGAACCTCAATCTTGAAGACACCAAAGTTGCGCAACTCCACTGTGTTGCCATTGACCAGGGCATCGCGGATGGCGCCGAGTGTCTGGGAGATCACTTCTGCGACTTGTGCCTGATGAAGTTTGATATCCGGCTTGAGCGCGAGACGCACCCGAGTTGACAAGTCTCGCTTGGTGACGGTGCTCTTTTCATTGTCGACGGTGTTCATAAGCGGAAGGTTAGGCCGATCAATCGCTGAAGGAGCGTGCCTACGCCCAAGACACCGCTCCGTCAAGCCGCTTTTTTGTAAAAAATCACCCCCCCCAACGGCGTTAACTCCCGCTTGGCCAAGCGCTTGGCCAAGTGCGGACGCCTAGGCGACGATGGATTTGATGACGTGAGCCTCGTCCTCAACGCCAGTCAACCGGGCATCCAAACCCTGAAAACGATACGTAAACCTTTTGGAATCAATGCCTAGCAGATGAAGCATGGTTGCGTGAAGATCCCGCACATGGACTCGATCCTTGGTGGCGTAATAGCCCAGTTCATCCGTCTCGCCGTGGGTGATGCCCCCCTTGATTCCGCCCCCGGCGAGCCACATCGAAAAAGCCCGAATATGGTGATCCCGGCCGGCCGCGGAGCCTTTCCCCTGAAACATTGGTGTCCGGCCGAACTCGCCGCCCCAGATCACCAGCGTGTCGTCGAGCATGCCGCGCGCTTTCAAATCCTTCACCAGTGCCGCGCTTGGATGGTCGCAGAGGCCGCAGCAAATTTTCATGTATCGCTCCAGGTCGCCGTGATGATCCCAACCGCGATGGTACAGGTGAATGAAGCGCGTGCCCCGCTCAGCCAACCGCCGGGCGAGCAGACAATTGGCGGCGAACGATCCGTCCATCCCCTTGACACCGTAGGCATCGAGCACGTGCTGCGGCTCGCCGGAAAAGTCCATCAACTCCGGCACGCTGGCCTGCATGCGAAACGCCAACTCGTACTGGGCGATGCGCGTGTCGATCTCCGGGTTGGCGACCCGCTCGTTGCGCAGGCGGTTGAGTTTGCCGAGCGTCTCGACTAAGCCGCGCTGCTGTTCGCGATTCACCCCGGGCGCTGACCGGACATAGTGCACCGGGTCGCCCTGCGAGAAAAACTGAACGCCCTGGTGGCGGCTCGGTAAAAAACCGGCGCCCCATTGTCGCGATGAGATCGGCTGCGGGTTGCGGCCGCCCTCGCTAGTCAGCACCACGAACCCCGGCAAGTCCTCGTTCAGCGAGCCAAGGCCGTATGTCACCCACGCGCCCATGCTTGGCCGGCCGGAGATGGACGTGCCGGTGTTCATCACCGTGTGCGCCGGGTCGTGGTTGATCTGGTCGGTGTGCATCGAGCGCACGATCGCGATGTCATCGGCGATGCCGGCGATGCCGGGCAGCATGTCTGAAATCTGCTGGCCCGACTGCCCATGACGGCGAAACGGAAACAACGGGCCGAGGCACTTGAGTTTTGTGTTTTGCAACTGGGCAATCGGCTGGCCTTTTGTGAACGACTCCGGCATCGGCTGGCCGTCCAGCCGCGCCAGTTCCGGCTTGTAATCGAACGTCTCCAAGTGGGACGGCCCGCCGGCCATGCAGAGAAAAATCACCCGCTTGGCCTTGGCCGCAAGATGCGGCAGCCCCGGCAAACCGCCGATGGAATTCGGCCCACTCGCTGCGCTGAGCCAGTCCGGCTTGGCCAAGCTAGCCAAGGCGGTGGCACCCAAGCCAAGCGATGTGCGGCTCAGAAACGAGCGGCGATTTATCAGCGTAACTATTTTTTGTGGAGAGAGTTGCATGTCAGTTTCGGGTGATGGTTTCGCTGAGGTTCAGCAGCGCCTGGCCAAGCACAGTCCACGCAGCGGTCTCCGGCTTGGCCATGCCGACGGGCAGTTTCAGCATGCCGACGGCGAGCAACTTGTCGGCTGCCTTTGCGTCGGCTTGGTAGCGTTTGCGTGTTTCACCGAGGAACGCCCTGGCCACGTTTAGTTCCTTGCCGCTCGGTTCGCGGCCAAGCGCTGTTTGCCACGCCCAAGCCAAGCGCTGCTGATCGGTGGCCCCGGCCTCGTTGAGGATCCGAAGTGCGAAGCCCTTGGCCGCCTCGACGAATGTGGGATCGTTCATCAGCGTGAGCGCGGCCAGCGGCGTGTTGCTGACCGGGCGCTGCGCGGTGCACTCCTCGCGCGTTGGCGCGTCGAACGCGCGCAACATCGGGTGCAGAAACTGTCGTTGCCAATGCACGTACACGCCGCGCCGATACTGGTTGGCGTTCATGTCGGCTGAGTACTTGCGCTTGGGAAAATTCATCGGCGAGTAGTAGCCGGCCGGCTGGTACGGCTTGGCCACCTTGCCGCCCATCTGGTCGTTCAACAGGCCACCGACTGCCAGTGCGTTGTCGCGGATGGTCTCGGCCTGCAGCCGGAAGCGACCCTGCCTCATGAACAGCCGATTCTCCGGATCGTGTTCGCGCAACTGCGGACTGACGAGTGACGACTGGCGATATGCGCTGGAGGTGACGATGAGTCGGACGATGTGCTTGACGTCCCAGCCGCTCTCGACGAACTCGACGGCAAGCCAGTCGAGCAACCCGGGATGCGTTGGCCACTCGCCCTGTGAGCCGGTGTCGTCGAGCGTGCTCGAAAGGCCGGAACCGAAAAGGAGATACCAGAGGCGGTTCACGAACACGCGCGCCGTCAGCGGGTTGTCGGCGGACGTCAGCCACTCGGCCAAGTGGAGCCGGTTCGCGCGGCTCCCGTTTTTCAACACAGGCAGGAAGTGCGGCACGGCCGGCTCGACGATTTCGCCGGAGTCATCCATCCAGTTGCCGCGAGGCAGCACGCGGATCGTGCGCGGCTTGATCCGGCCGGTGACCATGGTGCGCGTGAGCTTGGCCTGCGCGACACCCAGCGGCGAGACGACCTGCAACTCCGGCTCGCGCTTGGTGGGGAGCGTGTTGGTGCCACTGAAGGTCTTGTCGTCGTTCACATCGGCAAAAAACGCCGCCAGGCTGTAAAAATCCTTCTGTGTGAAGGGATCGTACTTGTGATCGTGGCACTCGCTGCAGCCCATCGTTGCCCCGAGCCAGACGTTGGAAACATTGCGCACGCGGTCGGCCGAGTACTTGGCGAGGTACTCCTTTTTTTGCACACCGCCCTCGTGCGAGGTCTGCAACAGGCGATTGTATCCGCTGGCAATTTTTTGGTTCATCGTCGCGTTGGGCAGCAGGTCGCCGGCGAGTTGCTCGGCGGTGAACTGGTCGAACGGCAGGTTGTCGTTGAACGCCTTGATGACCCAGTCGCGGTACGGGGTAATCGCGTGATCCTGATCGCCGTGGTAGCCGACGGTGTCGGCGTAACGGACGAGGTCGAGCCAATACGTCGCCAAGCGCTCGCCGAACCGCGGCGACGCCAGCAACTCGTCCACCACCCGAGCGTACGCCTCCGGCGAAGTGTCGCTGGCCAAGCGCTTGGCCAAGCGGAGCGACGGCGGCAGGCCGGTGAGGTCGAAGTGCAATCGGCGCGCCAAGGTGGCCGCATCGGCTTGGGGAGACGGCGAGAGGTTTGCGCTCTCGATTCGCGCCAGGATGAACCGGTCGATCGCGCCGCTTGGCCAGGCGCGGGCGCTGACAGTCGGCATCGACGGGCGCTTGGGCGGGATGTAGGCCCAGTGCGCCTCGTACTCGCCGCCTTGGGCGATCCAGTCGCGGAACAGTTTCTTTTCGTCGTCGCTGAGTGTCTTGCCGGTATCGGGCGGCGGCATCACGTCGTCCTCGTCGCCGGTGGTGATGCGGGCAATCAACTCGCTCTTGCCCGGGGCGCCGGGTACCACCGCCGCATAATCGCCGAGATCAGCCAGCGCGCCCTCGAGGGTGTCCAGGCGCAAATCGGCCTTGCGATGGTTGGCATCCGGCCCGTGGCACTTGAAACATTTGTCCGAGAGAATCGGGCGAATGTCGCGATTGAACCGAACCTCACCGGCACCCGCCACGCAGGAGGCGATGGTGAGGGCCAGTGCCAGGAAAAGTCGATGGAACCATCTGCAAGTCGTGTCGTTCATTCGCGCGACGGCGACTCTGCCAAAAAAAGTGAGCCGTGTCACACTTGCGCTTGGCTAAGCGTTGGCATGGCGTTTGCTCAGAAAATGCCGGTTTTTTGTAGCCGAAAACGGCATCGACAAACCTGCCCGGCGGTTTGACAACCGGAAAACCGGGCATAGACTAAAGGCACTTTTTTAGCACGAAATGAAGCCGACCAACTGGCAAAGATCCATCCGACCCAAACGATCGTGATTTTTTGATCGCCAACAAAGCGCTTCTCCCCGAGGGCGTCGTCAGCGAAGAGGAACTCGGAGCCGAATTGCCGAATGGCTTTTACACTGAAGCCAGAAAAAACGCCGAGGAGCGTGGGGAGAAAAACGAGTCAACCTGGCGGCAAAAGGCGAACCCACTGAATTGGTTCAGCCGGAAGACGCCCGTAATCCGGAAAGCCACGTGGCGTCAGCGAGTGAACCCGCTGAACTGGTTCGACGGAAAAACGAGCAGGAAAAAAAACCGCAAGCAGCCGAGTCGTGTGCAGGGAACTCATGCCGAGCGCTTGAAGTCGTCAAAAAACACCGTTGCCAAAGAGCGAAAAACACCCAGCGCCACAATGGAGAATACCGCGATCAAGCTGGCCCACGCCAATGCCAGCGAAATGGCCACCCAGATGCAGTCGCTCTATAGCAACGCTGATGTGCAAATCGTGCCAGTGGAGGAAGCCAACATAATTTTGGTGACGGGGAGCAAATCTGAAATACGGGACACCCACCGCTCCATCCCGCAACTGGATCAGGTGGCCGGGGAGTTTTCCGCCGATGAAATCGCCGACGCGACACAGTACATCCGCAAGCTGGCGGACAGCCGGAACACCGCCTTCCGCATCACGCGCCCCCACAAGCCCAGGATCCGCCCGCTCCCGCCCATCTCCATCATCGGCGACCCCGAGCCGGACTTCAACAGAACCGTGGCCGCAAGCACGGTGCGGCTCCCGGACTACGTGAAGCCGGCCGAGCACGAGCACGTTCCCGTCGAGCCAACAGAGCCTGATCCACTGCAAAAATTCTTCGAGAACTGCATGCGCGACTCGCTCAACGCCGCCCGGCGCGCCACACAGGCCGACGCCTTGCACGAGTACTACATGAACTCCGGCCAACTGCCCCGGCCCGTCGTCGAGGTTCGAGTGGGCAGCGGCCCGCAGTCAGTCACCAACCTCCTTCAATACCTTTACACCAAGCCGGCTCCTCTGCCGGCCAAGCCAAGCGGCAGCTCGGCAACCTACCAACAGGGCAACAAGAAGCCTGTTACCACGAAGGATCACCACTGACGTGGCACACCGGCGAAAGCCGCCGGCCCAACATCTCCAATCCCCCTTTGACTTTGGGGACTTCGGTTGTAAGACTCACCCGCAACCAAGTTCTCAATGTCCACCAATCTTTCCACTGACCAGATCAACGCGTTCCGGGAGGAAGGCTACCTCATTGTGCCCGGCCTGTTTGATGCCGAGGAAGCCAGGATTCTCCACGCCGCGGCCAAGGCCGACCAAGCGTTCGAGGATCACGCATACGACCTCGAGGACGGCGAAGGCGGCAAGGCGCAACTCGTGCTCTGGAACAAGGCGGGGGAGGATTTGTGGGGCTCGATCGCCCGCTGCGAACGCATCGTCAACGCCATGGAGCAACTGCTGGATGACGAGGTGTACCATTATCACAGCAAGATGAGCATCAAGCGCCCGCGCACCGGCGGCGCGTGGTCGTGGCATCAGGACTACGGCTATTGGTATCAAAACGGCTGCCTTTATCCGGACTTGGCCTCGGCGTTCACCGCGATCGATCCCAACACCAGGGCCAACGGCTGCATGCAGGTGCTCAAAGGTTCACACAAGATGGGCCGCATCGAGCACGGCCGTTTTGGTGACCAGACCGGCGCCGACCCCGAGCGCGTGGCCGAGGCGGTCAAGGTGTTAGAAACCGTTTATGTGGAACTCGATCCGGGCGACGTGTTGTTCTTCCACAGCAACACCCTCCATTGCTCCGACCAGAACACCTCCGAGACCCCCCGCTGGTCGCTGCTCTGCTGCTACAACACGAGGCACAATAATCCGTACAAAAAATCGCACCATCCATTTTACAAACGACTGGAGAAACTCCCCGATAGTGCCATCAAGGAAATGGGCTCAAAATTGTTCGAGTCGGGCACTGAGTTTTGGGATCCCGCCAACGACGAGACGGTTGGCACCAGTAAGGGATGAAATCCCAAATCCTAAACAAATTCGAATTTCAAATGACCCAAACATTACAATCGAACCCGTTTTGGATTTCGAATTTGTTTAGGATTTCGAAATTAGGATTTAAACCAAAATGGATTTAAACATTCACTCTCCCCTTCCCGAGCGCCGGGTTTGGCGCATCGGCTGCATTGGCAGCGGCTTCATCATGAACGACTGCCACCTGATCGCCTACGGAAAGGCCGGCTTCAACCCGGTCGCCATCGCCTCCCGCACACAAGCCAACGCGGCCAAGTGCGCCGGGCAGCACGACATCCCAACCGTTCACAACTCGATCGAACAGTTGCTCGATGACGAGTCGATCGAGGTGCTCGACCTCGCCGTGCCGCCGGACAACCAACTCGAAATCATCCAAGCCGCCTGCGCACGCGGCACGGCCAAAGGCATCCTCGCGCAGAAGCCGCTCGGCGCGAATTACACCGAGGCTGTCGCCGCCGTCGAGGCCTGCGAACAGGCCGGCATCGTGTTGGCCGTGAACCAAAACATGCGCTACGACCAGTCGGTGCGTGCCGGCAAAACGCTCCTGACCAACGGCACCATCGGCGAGCCGGTCTTGGCCACCATCGACATGCGCGGCATCCCGCACTGGATGCCATGGCAGGAACGCCAAGGCTGGGTCACGCTGCGTATCATGTCCATCCACCACATGGACACGTTCCGCTACTGGTTCGGCGATCCCGAGCGGATTTACTGCACCGTCCGCACCGATCCGCGTACGCAGTTCCCGCACAGCGACGGCATTGCCAGTTACATTCTCGAATACGCCGAAGGCCTGCGCGCCATCGCCATCGATGACACTTGGACCGGCCCCGCCCGTGAGGGTGCCCCGGCCGACATCGGAATCGAGTGGCGCATCGAGGGGCTCGACGGCTTGGCCAAGGGCAACATCGGCTGGTGTCAGGATCCCTACACCACCCCGTCGACAATCACCTACGCAACCAAGGGCGACTCCGGTTTTCACTCGCCGACCTGGGACGAAAGCTGGTTCCCCGACGCCTTCATCGGCACCATGGCCCAGCTTCTCATCGCGCTCGAGACCGGCGAGGAACCGGCCATCGGCGGCCGCGACAACCTCAAGACCATGGCCCTGGTCGAGGCCGCCTACCGCAGCGCCGAGGAACACCGCGCGGTTTCCCTCAGCGAGATTCGTTAGTTACCTCTGGGTGAAAAACGCCTTGAAAACCGCCCCCAATGCGACAACCGTTGCCGTGCCATGAAAAAACTGCTCGTTACAACCTTCGCAACCGCGCTGCTGACCGGGTGCGGCGCGCAGCCCGCCCAGGAGTCGGCCAGCAAAACGCCGGTGAAACCCCGCGAACCCGTCACCCTAGCGCCAGCGCAACCGGTGCCAGAGGCAACACCCTCAAAACCCACCGCCCAGGCACCGGCACGGCCAGTGCCGGAGGTTAAACCTGTTGAACCTGTCGCCAAAAAAAACAAGCCGGCTGAATGGAAAGCGGCAACAGGGGGAAATTGGGACGCGGCAACGCGCGGTAACACCAAACTAATCAAACGACTTCTGGCGGATGGAATGGATGTCGATGTAACAGACAAGGGGGGGCTGACTGCCTTGTATCGTGCTGCACACAATGATCAAAAAGAAACCGTGTCATTACTTCTGAGCAACGGAGCCAATGTCAACATTAGGGACAAGTTTGGCAACACACCTCTGGATGTCACACTGAATGACAACATCGCCGAACTCCTCCGCAAACACGGCGGCAAAACGGGTCAAGAATTGAAAGCCTCGGGCAATTAAGCCAGAGATGCCCGGCGGAATTGCCGCTTGGCCAGTTTGCGGTTTACAAAAACAGGCCGTGCGTTAGCCTCCGGCCACGTGGCGGCCCTTGGCCAAGCGCTTGGTTCCGCC
>Ga0208879_1000382_pt1 | contig 45911 bp, 43 predicted proteins | sample Knorr_S15_td_Bot_FD_185605 | JGI IMG/M metagenome (GOLD analysis project Ga0208879, IMG submission 185605) | Marine microbial communities from Southern Atlantic Ocean transect - Knorr_S15_td_Bottom_ad_5009_LV_A (SPAdes) (version 2) | ecosystem: Environmental > Aquatic > Marine > Oceanic | place... | reverse complement strand
CTAACTCCGGTGGTAAGTGGAGCTTTGAGCGGGCAAATGTGACTAATCACGATTTTGTCACGCATGTACTGGCTGTGCTACAAGACCTCAAAGGTAATGTCTATGCCATGACATCCGAGTCGATGGGTCCTTTCGGTTCCCGTGATACGGTCTATAAGATCGTACCATAAGTTCGGAATAACTAGAACAGAGTTCCAGATGCCTGCTTGCGTCTGGAACTCATGTGTCGGGCTGGATGATTATCCGTCTTTGTTTTCTTCAACTTCAAAACAACAGGAAAAACAGTGACGCAGGATGTACAGTTCGAGAGAGTTTTTGCAGACTTCAATTTAGAACCATTTTGCGGCATTTTCTCGCAGATCCAGTGGAGAACGGTCGCCACATTCGTTGAGATAGCGTTTGTGCTTTTTGTCGCTGTTACGGCTATAACCGGAAATGCCATAGCCGCACCGGACGCCAAAGTACTTTTGAAAACCAAAGCTTGCGGCTCCTGCCACATAATTCCCGGTGTCGAAGGCGCATACGGCAAAGTCGGACCAACTTTGAAGGGTCTGCGTGAACGGGTACGCATCGTTGACGGCACTATGGAAAACAACACAAAGAATTTGAAAGCTTGGCTGAAAAATCCTAAGTCAATCAAGTCAGGAACACTTATGCCGAACATGGGCTTGACGGACGATGAAATTGAAATTGTTATCGAATACCTTAATATGCTTTAGCAGCTCCTTTATCCTCCTCCAGCACCAAACAGACTTGCAGAAGATATTTTTGAACAGGAAACTTTGATTACCGCTTTAAGTCATGAGCCTGATTTTGTAATTGAATTTGGGTCTATGCCGTATTGAGTGGGGGTTCTTTTTTAAATTAGCTCCGTAGGAGTGAAATCTTTGTAGTTCTTGATTCCACAAAGAAATATAGCTCCATAGGAGCGACATCTTTGTAACGAACTTATTTTAACAAAGATGCCGCTCCTGAAGAGCTTGGATTTGCGATGTTATGATTTTTTCTACATAGATTCCGCCCCGATGGGGCTAATAAAAATCCCACTCATAATCGCATAGACCCTTGAATTTCTTTAACGGCTGACCAACAAAATTTTTGTGCCTTGGTGTGAGCGATTGGTGAAATAAAGAGAACTTGAAGATTTAGCGAGAAATTCGGCTAAAGCAATCAAAACTGTTTCCGAATCTCTCACCAAAAACGGACAACCACGCTCAAATCTTTCTTGTCCGGGTGATGTGTATGTCGAAGATGTCAAGGCAGAACCAGATTTGGTCTTGGGGAAAACAATAATCGAAACTGTGTCTATGCAAGGTTCAATGAAGTAAACTGATACAATTATGAGCAATTCAAACAATGACTGAAATAACACAACTATTGTTTTCAAAACGACCGCTCGACCTGATTTGTATGGGGCGTGTTGCAGTCGATTTTTATGCCGAACAGGTACACAGTCCGCTTGAAGATGCGCAAAGTTTCCGCAAATATCTCGGAGGATGCGCCGGAAACACCGCTGTCGGGACAGCTCGATTGGGGCTGAAATCCGCGATGTTTTCCTGCGTCGGAACAGATGATATGGGTGTTTTTTTACGGAATACTTTGGAAAAAGAAGGCGTTGATACTTCGCTTTTGCGAAGCACTCCAAAGAATTTAACAGCTTTGGTTTTGCTCGGCGTGAATCCTCCGGAGCGTTTCCCTTTGATTTTCTACCGTGAAAATTGCGCGGACATGCAAATTAAACCTGAAGACGCCGACCCTGAAATATTCAAAAATGCCAAAGCTTTGCTGATTACCGGAACCGGATTGTCCACTCCGGAAATGCGTGAGGCCACACTTCAAGCAGTAAAAGTCGCCAAAAATTCCGGATGCGCAGTTATTCTAGACATCGACTATCGTCCGGTGTTATGGGGCTTGACGGAAGCCGGAGACGGCGAAACGCGTTTTGTCGCTTCCGAAAATGTCACACGGGAGATTCAGCCCTTTCTTCCAGACTTGGACTTAATTGTCGGTACTGAGGAAGAAGTGCAAATTTGCGCGGGAAAATCTGTTGCGGAAAGCCCGGAAACGCTGGAGAGTTGTTTGTCCGCAATTCGGCAGCAATCCTCGGCAACCGTAGTGCTCAAGCGAGGTGCGGACGGTTGTGAAGTTTATTCTCCGGATTCAGACAAACCGATTTCCGCCCGTTCCTTTCAAATTGAAGTGCTGAATGTACTCGGTGCGGGAGACGCTTTTATGAGCGGATTTTTGCGCGGTTGGCTCCGAAAAGAAACTTTGGAAACCTGCGCTCTTTACGGAAATGCCTGCGGGGCGCTGGTGGTAACACGGCATGGATGTTCGCCGGCCGCACCTTCTTTTGCGGAAATTGAATATTTTATCCGACACTTCGATGACGTTCCAAATTTGGCGTTGCCACCGTATCAGACCTTCTGGTCAAAAATGAATCAACTGCACTTGAGAACAGAACTGGGGCAGCCGCAAAAACCGGGACGTCCGGAGCGGGAAGAATTGCTGATCCTGGCTTTTGATCATCGAACTCAATTTGAAGACAGCTGCCGCGAAAAAGATTTGTCAACAGAAAAAATTTCTGATTTTAAGGATCAAGTTTGCAAGGGTTTTCAAAATATCAAAAAATCAAACGGACACAAAGGACACGCGATTTTGATTGACCCGGAATACGGTCGGAGAATCCTAAATAATTCTGCTGACGCGGATTTTACGATCGGTGTTCCAATTGAAAAAGCGGGTTCGTTTCCAGTAGAGTGGTTAACGGAAGATTCGCTTTATAAACAGCTCTTGGAACGGCCTGCAGCCTGGTTCGTAAAAGTGCTTTGGCATTTTCATCCACAGATGAATCCGGAACATAAAGATGTGCAACTGACACAACTCCGAAAACTGAATGAGGTTTGCAATGCACTCAAGCGCAAACTGATGGTTGAATTGATCATTCCGGAAGGTTTTGCGGAATCCGGAATGTCATTGGGTGAAACGATGGCGGAAGTCTATCAAGCAGGAATTAATCCGTATTGGTGGAAAATCACCGCGCTCGACTCAGAAGAAGAATGGCAAACGATGACCGGAGTTTTGGATCAATATGATCCGGAGGTTGGAGTGATCATTCTCGGAAATAACGCGCCGATTGAACAGTTTGAAACATGGTTCCGCATCGCACGTTCAACTCCGCACACTTGCGGATTTGCCGTTGGACGCAGTATTTTCTGGGAACCGTGGGAACAGTTCGCGGAGGGGAAAATCACGAAGACTGAAGTTTCTTCCATGATTGCAGAACGTTATCAACAGGTGATTGATATTTGGCAGAATTTGTGAAATTCTTTTTGCAAATCATAACAAATATGGTAACAAATGTTTAATTACAATGAGTTCAAAAAAAAGGCACTTTCTAACCCAAAAGTAAAAGCTGAGTATGATGCGCTTGAATCTGAATTCACGCTTTTTGATGAATTGCTCAAAGCCAGAAAACAGGCCGGTCTCACACAAGCCGAAATCGCAGAGCGTATGGGAACCAAAGCTCCTGCGGTGGCAAGGTTGGAATCCGGAGGAGGAAGCGGCCGTCACTCACCTTCATTGGGAACATTGCGCCGCTATGCCGCAGCAGTCGGTTGTGATTTGGTTGTACGTCTGGTTCCACGCCATTCTTAAAAAAAATGATTGTATCTTAAAATTGTTATTTCGACGATTATTGATGAACCTGCAATCTTTTTAAAAACATCTTTTCATATTTCATCGAACTGCAATGTCTAAATTACTTTCCCGCGCAAAGTCCCCAAATTCAGATGGGCGTATCCAAAATATAACTCCGGAATCCGCCGATTGGAAATATGTCGGTTTCGATTTTTTTAAACTCAAAGCCGGTCAATCCTTACAGAGGGACACCAGCAGCCGTGAAGTTTGTCTGGTGCTGGTTAGCGGCAAAGCGAGCGTGAAAACTCTTCATGAATCGTGGGACAATTTGGGGGAGCGCATGAGCGTTTTTCCCGAAAATTCAGATGTAGCAGGTAAACCTCCTTACGCGGTTTATGTTCCGAATGATGATCAATTTATTGTTGCAGCAAAAACGGATTTGGAACTGGCCGTGTGTTCCGCACCAGGAAAAAGCAGCTTTCCGGCACGTTTGATTACACCGGAAAACATGACCTATGAAACTCGGGGACACGGAACAAACACCCGTCACATCTGCAATATTCTTCCGGAAACGGCTGAAGCCGACAGCTTGCTCGTGGTGGAAGTGATTACACCGAACGGCAATTGGTCGAGTTATCCGCCGCACAAACATGACTCCGACAATATTCCGGAAGAATCATTTCTGGAAGAAACCTATTACCACCGAATCAATCCGCCACAGGGATTTGCTTTCCAGCGTGTTTACACGGATGATGGAAGTCTGGACGAAACAATGGCGGTTCAGAATCATGATGTGGTAATGGTGCCGCGAGGTTATCATCCTGTTGGGGCGCCGCATGGATACGATCTGTATTATCTGAATGTGATGGCTGGACCAAAACGGATTTGGAAATTTCATAATGATCCGCAACATGAATGGATCGTCAAGAAAGATGAAAAATGAAAGCTTTGTACACAGACTGCTAAAAAAGAAAAGAGACTCTGCGAAAAAATATTATTGACATTTTTTGCTTCACATTATAGAAAATGATTTAGCTTGGATTTCTTAATGGTGTTAAATCCAAAGTCCAAGTGAATAAACCTGCATTTGACCAGGGAAGCACCTCTCAAACAGGAATTGTTTAATGGAAGGGAATTGCTGAAAATCCTTTCAGGATTGGTGGGCTATGGCGGCGGTTAAGCATTGTCAGCAGTCGGAGCAGTTCTGAGTTATCATGCATGAACCAAAGGGCGAGTCATGGCAAACCTGGACGGAATTCAAGGCATCTTGTTCGATCTGGACGGGGTTTTCTATGTTGGAGATCAAGTCATCGACGGAAGTCCGGAAGTAATCAAGTATTTTCAGGAGAAGCATTTCCCTTGTCGCTACGTGACCAACACCACGACCAAATCCATCGACGCGCTTCACCAAAAACTACAGGGTCTGGGGCTGCCGATTGAACGGCATGAAATCATCAGCGCACCTTATGCCGCCCTCCTTTACCTCCGTCAACTCCAACAGCCGTCCTGCCACTTGGTGCTGTGCGAGGAAGTGAAGCAGGACTTCGGTGAGTTTGCCCAAACGGACACTACGCCCGATGCAGTGGTACTTGGAGACATCGGACGGGCGTGGGATTATGCTATGCTGAACCGTGTCTTTCAGATGGTGATGTCCGGAGCCAAATTGATTGCCCTCCACAAAGGCAAGTTTTGGCAAACCTCGGAAGGTCTGCAAATGGACATCGGTGCGTTTGTCGCGGGTCTGGAATATGCCACAGGCACCGAAGCCACGATCATCGGTAAGCCGTCTCCGGCATTCTTTGAGTTATCTGTCAAGGCTCTGGAGCTCCCCAAAACCAAAGTGGCGATGGTGGGAGATGATATTGACTCCGATGTTGGCGGTGCGCAAGCTGTCGGCTTAAAGGGCATTCTGGTACGCACCGGCAAATACCGTCAAGAGCATGTGGACTCCTCCCCGGTCCATCCGGATTTGACGATTGACAGCGTGGCCGAGTTGCCCCGTTATTTTTAGCAGTCTGACCTCTCAACAGACATTCGCCAAACCCGTTTGCTGAATTATAACTGCCCTTAGTGACGTTCGGAGTCACTTGGGATACATTATATAATTTGAAAAAAAATATAAGTTTGAAGTAAAAACCATTCAAGCACTTCTTTCCTCAGAGCAGGAAACGGAAACAGCCCTGAAAGGAATTGACCTATGATGAAAATCTCAAATAAAAAATGTTATGATAGAAGAGAAATTATCACCATACTCTCTGCGTTGGGAGCGTTGGGAGCAACCGGTTCTCTTTTAGGAGGATGTGTTACAGCCTCACCCAGCAAGGGTGTGATCAGAGCGTCAGGCGAAGTTCTTCTCAATGGAAAGCTTGTGACAGCAAAACAACTTTCTTCCGGCGATGGTTTGAATGTTACAAACGATTCCACGCTGAGTACCGGTTCAGATGGGTCAGCTGTTTTTGTCGTCGGCAAGGATGCTTTTCTGCTACGTAAGAACAGCAAGGTTGTGCTGAATCCAGCCAAAGTTAATAACCTAATCTCCGGATTACTACTCTCATCCGGCGCAATTCTCTCAGTCTTTGCAAAGGGAAATCGTTGGCTGAGAACGCCAACTGCATTGTGCGGCATTAAAGGAACAGGTGTGTATCTGGAATTTGATTCTGAGAGAACCTACATCTGCACCTGTTATGGAACTACCAGTATCGAGGCTAAGGCTGATCCGGCAAATGCTGAAACTGTAACTACCCATCATCACGATGAGCCACGTTTCATCTATAATGCGGACAACCGCATGGAGCCCGCACCGATGCTCAATCACGTTGATCCCGAGTTGATCATGCTGGAAAAATTGGTGGGACGAGTTCCGCCATGGGAGAGTTAAAAACAGGATGTTGCGGAAGAGGGCGGTAAGGGAATTTTTTAGCAATCGACGACGACAGTTATGGATTACTTGTCCTACAATCAGTTCAAGAAAAAGCTTCTTTGAGAATGACTATTACGTCGTGCAGTTCAACATTTATTATTTGCAAAATAATATTTAATTTGTTGACACAGACTGTTCTGCCGTTTACCTTACTTTTGGCGCACGTGGGCTGAGCTTAATTCCCAAATCTTGATCATTGATCTGCTCTGGCTTTTCTCTTTGTTTGAAAAGAGAATATTGAGAATTAGCTGCGATTTTCCTGATTTTATGTAACATCTTCCGCAACTTTATTACCCTCCATCCTGTCGCCAAATATTTGTTGGAGACGGTCTTCGCACTCTTTCAAGGCAGTATGTTCGTTCATACCCTGTTGAATGAATTCTTGAATTAATGGATATTTTGTAATTGCATAATCTATTTCCGAATTGCTTCCCTGGACATACGCACCGATATTGATCAAATCTTCAGCCTCACGGTAAGTCGCTAAAGTCCGGCGCAAAATTTGATTTAATTTTAGATGTGATTCACCAACAACGTTGACCATCACCCTGCTGGTTGAAGAGAGTAAGTCCACGGCAGGGAAAGTCCCTTTTTCAGCAATTTCCCGGCTAAGATAGATATGTCCGTCAACAATGGCGCGGATTGCGTCTGCAATGGGATCGCTTGCATCGTCGCCTTCTACGAGAACAGTGTAAAAACCGGTTATTGAACCCGGCCCTTCATGCGTTCCGGCCCGTTCTAGCAAGTTCGGCAACAATGCAAACACGGAAGGCGGATAGCCTTTTGTTGTAGGAGGTTCTCCTGCAGCCAAACCAATTTCACGCTGAGCCATTGCAAAACGTGTTAGAGAATCCATTGAGAGAAGCACATCCTTTGCCTGGCTACGGAAATACTCAGCAATTGAGGTGGCAACATAAGCTCCACGCATTCTGAGTAGTGGCGGTTGATCAGACGTCGCCACAACTACAACCGACCTCCGCATACCTTCTTCACCCAAATTATCTTCGATAAATTCCCGTACCTCCTTACCACGTTCTCCAACCAGAGAAATTACGTTTATGTCGGCATCCGTGTAACGCGCCATCATTCCCAGCAGAACGGATTTTCCAACTCCGGAACCAGCCATAATTCCGATCCGCTGACCGCGGCCACAAGTCAGGCATGCATTTATGGAGCGTACTCCAACATCCAAAGGCTGTTTGATGCGTTTACGATTCAAAGGATTTACAACCTCCGGATAGAGCGGAACCTCTGCGGAAGTTGGAAGTTCGCCAAGACCATCCATTGGACGCATTAACGGATCTATAACTCGTCCCAGCAAGCCCTCACCTACCGGAACCATCGCCTGACGATCTTCCGGAACAACTCGGCATTTAGGGCCAATTCCATGTGCGTTGTGCAAAGGCATAACCAGCATCCGGTCTTTCCGGAATCCCACAACTTCCGCAGTCACAGAACTTTTTGTTGCAGGATTATATATTTGGCACATTCCGCCTACCGAACAGCCTGGATTTGTAGCCTCAACCATGTGTCCAATTACCTGCATCACTCTACCTTCCTTGCGTAGAACAGGAACCTTTTCTATACCACTAATGTATGACTCGAGGTTTGAGTAAATCGGTAATTCTGCGGAAGATAATTCTGAGTACATGAATTATTTATTTATTCAGATTTTGGGTTTTCAAGATTTGGTTCCTGTTTTTCGGATTCTGTTGTTTCTGTTTCCAGCGCAGATTCCGCAGTTTCTTCGCTCATTTTAGTTTCCGCGATTTCACTGGATTCATCTCTGTCAGTTGACTGATCTATTTCCTCAGTAGAATCAGTTTGACTTAATTCAGGAGATTCCGTTTCCTTTGAAACAACACCCGCGGTAGACACGTCCTTATTTTCAACATCTTCATTTTCCAGCTTTGTTTCTTGCTCCGTCACCTCCTGAGCAGCTGTTTCCGCAACATCTTCATCTAAGGAAGGTTGTGCGGAAAAATCATGTGCATCAATATCTACTTCTGTTAAATGTGCATGTCGATTTTCAGTCTGTTCAGTCAAAGTCTCTTCCAGTTTATCAAACTGACCTTCTATGGATCTGCTGATTATTTCTTCATCAGATTCCACATAAATAGAACCAGGTTTCATTTCAGGGTTCTGCCGAAGCACAAGTTTTTGTTCATCATTTAAATAACTTTCCAAATCGCTCTTGCTGTTCAGCAGAAATTTATAGTCATCCGGGTGTAAATGCAGATAGATTTTACCTTGTACTTCTGTTTCATGCAACGCCGCCTGAACAATGTTTTGGATAACAGCGTTATTCAGCTTCAGTTCTTCGGCAACAACATTTTTTGCAATTCCCAAAGCTAACTTCACCAACTCTTCTTCTGCCTGAAATCGGACAACCTGCCGTAACGAATTCAATTGTTCCAAAACAGAATTTACCTGCAAAACCAATGGTTCCGCTTCATCATATCGCTGCTGCATTCCCTGTTGAAGTCCGCTTTCAAAGCCTTCCTGATACGCTTTCCTTTTTATTTCTTCAACTTTTTCTTCAGTAGAAGACAACAGATTTTTTCTTTCCTGCTCTGCCTCTTGATTTTCGGTAACAGTTTTCTGAAAGATTCGTTCAGTATTGCTTGCCTGTTCTTCAATCTGTGTGAGAAGTTGCGTTTTGTAAAGTTTAGCTCCGGATCTGATTGATTCCGCAAAATCCTCGGCATTTGTCAAAAGACTGTTTTCCTGAAAAAACTCAGCCGTCTTAAAACCTTTTGAGAGTTGAATTTTTTCTGCATCCGTTTTTACATTTTCAGAGTCCACAGAAACTGCTGAGATAAATTCTGCAGAGTCACCTTCCACGTCAAAAGTAAGAGGTCTGAAAGAGGCAAGACTGTCAGAGACTTCCACCCCTGAGATACTTGCTCCATCTTCTCCATTTTCTTTTTCGGAAGTGGAACTGGCGGAAATTGAGGGCGGGGCGTCATCAACCTCGAAATCCGTCAAAGTAAACGGTTTGAAATCACTCTGATCCAACATGCTTATAGCAACGATTCATGATATTTATATTTATGGTCTGGAATTCAGAATTATGCATCCGCAGAAATAATTAAGGTTTAAGTTGTTCCATGCAGCATGAATTCTGAATCAGCAATATTACCGCTCGCGCAACCAAGTGTGTATGAGTGCGGATGTTTTTAGAGGATCTTGCTTGGCAATTTCGAGAATCTTTTCTCTGGGCGGAATTCCGGATTCACGCTCGGTTGGAATTTCCAATTCCTCTCCTTCAAGTTCTCCAATGGTTGCCGGCATTCCCATGAGAAGATCAAGGTCAGCAGGTTTGGAACTTAGCCGCTGAACCATCGGACGGATGACCAACATTATGAGCGCTAAAATTGACAGACCTAGAGCTACATAACGTACTACATCCAAAATGAATTTGTTCCGGACTCTCGTGGCTTCTATTTCAGAGGCTTTATCTTCTTCAACTGCGGCTTCAAATGGCATATTGCCTACAAACACTCTGTCTCCACGCTCCTCATTGTAGCCCATTGCAGCTTTTACCAAACCAATGATAGTTTCCTTTTCCCCTTCCGTCCAAGGGGTATTCGTACGTCCTAATGAATTACCACTTTCATCAAGTATTTGTGAACGCCTGTTATCTAAAAGTACAGATACGCTCAGGCGAACCACTTCGCCGACTGCGGATTCCAGAATTATTTCCCGGCGACTACTTTCAAAGTTACGTGTTGAATTTTTCTTGCTGAATTCTGAAACAGTTGCGGCTTCTCTGCCGGTTGCTTCCGGAAGATTGGTGGTAACACCAGCCGGACCTACTGGAATTGAACGGGTTCCTGTTGAAGATTCATCGACTATCTGCTCACTGACTACACTGGTTTGATCAGGGTCAATCAACTGTTCCTTGATAGTCCGACGATCAAAACGCAGGGTAGCCGACACATTGACCCTCACACGATCTTTACCAACGACCTCCTCAATTTGCCTCACTACTTTTGCTTCCAGTTCCTTTTCCAATCGGCTTTTGTATGAATAATTATCATTCATCTTTCCACTGGCAGAATCATCTGAAATACCACGACTGAGCAGGGTTCCGGTTTGATCAGTAATTTTTACATTTCGTGGAGAAAGACCTTCGACAGCACTTGCAACAAGATGAACAATAGTTTCAATCTGTTTTCGGCTTGCTCCGCTGCTGGTAAGATTAAGCGCAATTGCAGCAGTTGGTTCAACCTGATTATCTGAAAACAATGTTTTTTGAGGAATTGCTAAAGAGACTTTTGCGGACTTAACTACATTAATAGTAGAAATCAGCCGTGCCAGTTCTCCTTCCTGGGCGACACGGAATTTAACTCCCTGCTGAAATTCTGTTTCTCCCAGACTGGGTGTAGCAAACAAATCCAGAAAACCTACACCACTCCCCGGCAAAACCTTTTCTTTTGCTAATGTTAAACGAGCATGATCAACTCTGTGCGGTTCAACCATAATGGTTCTACCACCAGGCGCAAGCATATAGGGAATCTGATTTTCCTGAAGTTTTTCAACTATCGCGGCAGCATCTCCAGGTTCAACATTTGAAAACAAAGGGGCCCATGATGATCTGTTTGCCACAAAAATCATACTCACCATGCCGATAAGGATGATTCCAAGAGCTGCCAAGATCGTGATCCGTTTCGGAAGACTTAGGGCACCAAAAAAATCCTGAAACTGAAGCCGTACATCTGAAAGAACACTGGTTGGTTCTGCCATAGTTTTTTCTAAATGTGAGTCTTAAATGATGGGGAAAATATTTGCCAGATTCTCAAGTGCCTGAGACAGACATAGAAAATGTAAGCTGGAATTTAGAATCAATCTCACCTGCAATTACGATTCCAAACAATGTGAGGGGAGTGTTTTGTTTTTTTGATATTTCAAAAAATTGATTTTTTAGTCTGTGACCAATTGTAAAATCTGATTGTCAGCAGATTTTTCATGTTCCGGAAGACTTAAAAGACGCCTAGTGAGAATCCTGAAACGCAAACTGTGAAACACGGCGGCAATGCTCAAGCCCACAATCAGACCGACCCACATTCCTACAGGACCAACTTTATAATACACGCCCACCAGATAGGCTAAGGGCAGCCCGACACCCCAGTAGGCAACTACATTTGCGACAAATGGAACACGTGTGTCTTTAAGACCGCGCAATGCTCCCAGTGCACCTACTTGCATTCCGTCAGACAACTGAAATATCGCGGCCATATAAAGTAATTGTACTGCCAGAGTCCGGACATTCGCATCATCTGAATATAAACCAACAATCTTTTCCGGAATTAAAATAAAGACTGACGCGGTTACCGCCATTATCAATATGGAAAGTATAATTCCGGCATATCCTATATATCGTGTATCTACATAATCACCCCTGCCCTTTGCCTGACCAACCCGAATCGAAATGGCAATTGAAAGTCCCATCGGCAGCATGAAAGTTACGGAAGCTATATTGATTGCAACCTGATGTCCGGCGATTGCCGTCACCCCAAACGTTCCCATCAATAAGGAAACCATCGCAAACATCCCAACTTCTGCGGCTAAACCAAAACCATTCGGTAAACCAATTCTCAATATTTCACGCAGATACAACCATGCGGGTCTGCCAAAAGCCAAAAATTTGCGGTAGTTTTCAAACCTATTTGCTTTCAAACAAAAAACCAGCATTGCTATAAACATGACCCAATGGACTACACTTGTTGTCCAACCTGCACCAACCGCACCCAGTGCGGGAAAACCAAAGTGTCCAAACATCAGTGCATAGTTTGACACGATATTTACCCCCAAGCCAGCCAGTGATAAGTACATAGTTGGACGAGTGATAGACAAACCTTCACTAAACATCCGTAAAACAATAAACGCGTAAACCGCAGGCATACCCCAGCATATTGCCCTCAAATAATCTCCCGCAACACGAATCACCTCCTGTTCATAACCCATCCAGTACAACACAGGCTCAGGATTGGCTAAAATCAATATACTGATAAATGCTAAAACCTGGCTGAGCCACAGCCCCTGAATCACATTTGTGACGATTTCATTCGGCTTGTTTGCCCCAAAGAGTTGAGCGATTATCGAACCGAGAGAAATCAATATTCCCAGCATCAGCAAAAATACTGGATGGTAAAGTGCTGTCGCGATAGCCAGTCCTGCTAAATCATGAGAACTAACATGTCCGGCCATCACTGTGTCTACAAACTGCATCAGAGTCTGTAACAAATGTGCGATAATAACCGGAATACCTAATTTTAATGTCAGCGAAGATTCATGCGTAAATCTTTTTAATTGTGAATATAGATTGTATTGCTTCATCAAATATAGTTTCAATTGATAACGAGTCCCAAAAAAATTACTTAAAGTACTAGCAGTTGTATGCTATCATGTACAATCTAACATGGTTTTTTAAAAATTAAATTTTTATTTTTTGAGATAGAGCCGAATTTGTTTCAGCTAATCCACTCTAACCTCAATCTTTGTTTTAAGTCTATTCTGTATGAAAAGAGAAAATGTATTAATTATCCTCAGTATGCTGGTGTTGGCATTTTTCTTAGCAAAAATGTTCGACGGCGGAAATTTATCAACCGGCTCCCAGCGTACACAGGAATTGATTTATAGCGATTTCAAAGCCCTCGTTGCTTCAGGTGATGTGGTTAATGCTCAGATTGTCGGAGACTCCCTGATTGAGGGCTTCACACAGGATGGGATGGGCTACCGCACCTATATTCCTGCTGAAGACCCCAGTGTGATTGACTACCTTCGACTGTATCAAATTCCGATCAATTATGTTCCTGAAAAAAGTCTTCCCTGGTATTTAAGCATCTTAATTAATTGGGGACCGTTCCTCTTAATTTTTGGCATATGGATGGTATTGATGCGCCGAATGCAGGGAGGTGGCGGAGCTGGCGGATTATTTTCTATCGGTCGCAGCCGTGCCAAAAAAATGGAACCTAGCGAAATGAAAGTGACCTTTGATGATGTTGCAGGAGTTGAAGAAGCCAAAGACGATTTGAAAGAAACGGTAGATTTTCTTAAGGATCCTGCCAAATTTCGAAAACTTGGAGGTAGAATTCCTAAAGGGATGTTGATGTCCGGATCACCTGGCACAGGAAAAACTTTACTGGCAAAGGCAGTGGCCGGTGAGGCAGAAGTTCCTTTTTACAGTATGAGTGGTTCTGACTTTGTGGAAATGTTTGTTGGAGTTGGTGCCAGCAGAGTTCGGGATATGTTTGAGCAAGGTCGTCAAAACGCGCCCTGCATTATTTTCATCGATGAAATAGACGCCGTTGGCGGCAGTCGTGGAACAGGAATGGGTGGCGGAAATGATGAACGCGAGCAGACACTCAACCAATTGCTGGTGGAAATGGATGGCTTTGATGGAATGGAAGGAATCATCGTGATCGCCGCGACAAATCGTCCGGATGTTCTGGATCCGGCGCTTTTACGTCCGGGACGTTTCGACCGACATGTGAGTATCCCTTTGCCTGATGTCAAAGGCAGGGAGGAAATTTTACATATCCACGCAAAAAAAGTGCAAATGGCTGAAGGCGTTGACATGAGCATTATCGCCCGTGGTACTCCCGGATTTTCCGGCGCAGATTTGAAAAACCTGATCAATGAAGCTGCCCTCGGAGGTGCGCGTAACAACAAGACAGAGCTGAAATTGGCAGATTTTGAGTGGGCACGCGACAAAGTAATGATGGGAACAGAACGCCGCTCGATGGTTATGTCAGAAAAAGAGAAGCGAAATACTGCCTACCACGAAGCAGGACATGCGCTGGTTTCAGCTCTTCTCCCCAAAACTGATCCAATTCATAAAGTAACAATCGTGCCTCGTGGAAGATCCCTTGGACTGACCGCTTTTTTACCGAAAAATGATAGTCATTCCTACGATATTGATTTTCTGAGTAACCGCATTACAATTGCCATGGGTGGACGAGCGGCAGAAAAGATTATTTTTGATGAGGTTACGACTGGAGCAAGCAATGACATCCAGCAGGCAACTGACACGATTAGAAATATGATTTGCACCTGGGGCATGAGCAAATCGTTTGGCCCCATTGTTTTTGGGAGCGACAATCAGCATTATGTTTTAGGACGTAGTATCGGAAAAGGTCGTGAGTTTAGTGAAAAGACTGCTACAGAAATTGATGAAGAAATGCGTGCAACCATCAAATTTCACGATGAAAAAGCAAAGAAACTTCTTCGAGATAATATCGATGTTTTACACAAAATAGTTGAAGTCTTGATGAAAGAAGAGACCATCGAAGGCTCATATATTATGGATCTGCTGGGACCAAAAAAATCTAAAGTTGAACCAGTCGGAGGCTGATGTCACTTCCGGGATTTGGTAGTCCACCGGCATATTATTTTATGTTGATTTTGCCTCGTAATCTTTTTAGCAGAATTTGCGGGTTTGTGGCTGATGTTAGAATGCCTCGACTTTTGCTGAATGCACTGATTAGATTATTTGTACGCATATTTGACGTAAATCTGAAAGAAGCAAAACAGCAGGTTTCAGAATTCCGGACATTTAACGAATTTTTTACACGGCAACTGCTTCCGGATGCACGCCCACTTGACCCGGATTTGAATTCTATCCTCAGTCCTGTAGATGGATATGTCGGAGAATTCGGCGGTATCAGCAATGGACTCTTGATTCAAGCAAAAGGCTTGGAGTATCGACTGACAGACTTGCTGGATAATCCGCAGCGGTCCGGAAAATATGATGGCGGAGTATTCATCACCATTTATTTGGCTCCACAGAACTACCATAGAATTCACAGTATGGTAGCAGGAGAGGTCAGCGAATTTTCATACACTCCAGGAGATTTGTGGACAGTTAGCCCACTGGGAGTGCATCATGTTCCAAGCCTCTTTGCGCGGAATGAGCGTTTAACGACATTTTTGAACTCTGATAAAGGGGAATGCGCTCTCGTAAAGGTTGGTGCGACTGTGGTAGGACGAATTCGAGTACGTTACCATGATCAAGTATCAAACCGTTTTGGTGCGGTAGCAAAACAGATTGTGCTGGAAACGCCTTTTAAGTTAGAACGTGGTGAAGAAATCGGTATGTTTGAATTGGGATCAACTGTAATTTGCCTTTTTCCTCCAGAACAGATTGAATTGCATGAGTTACAGTTGGGGCAAAAAATTTTCCTGGGACAGGCAATTGGCCGATTTAGTCAAAACTTGAATGCATGAGAATTAAAGTTAAATCAAAAAACATTTTTGTTTCTTAATTAGAAGCTTTGCTAAAAAATTATCAAAATAAGGAAAAGAAACATGGGTAGTTTATCCGGAAAAAAAGGAGTTATTCTCGGTGTTGGCAATCAACGCAGTATTGCTTGGGCCGTTGCCGAGCAATTCCATGAACAAGGCGCAGAGCTGGCATTGACTTATCTCACCGACCCCAAAGGCCGTTTTGAGGCAAACGTCAGAAAACTTGGAGAAAAGGTAAATGCATCCTTGATTCAGGAATGTGATGTTGCTGATGATAATTCGATACAATCCTTAATAGGAGCGTTAAATGATCATTGGGGAGAACTGGATTTTCTGGTACACAGTTTAGCTTTTGCCGACCAAAAAGATTTACAAGTGGCGTTTTCAAGTACCAGCCGCAGTGGCTTTGCTAAAGCACATGAAATTAGCGCATTTTCTCTGTTACCGCTGGCAGAAGGCGTTATCCCTATGATGAAAAAACGTGGTGGCGGAAGTATACTCAGTATGAGTTTCATAGGCTCCATGCTGGCCGTTCCACATTACCATGTGATGGGACCTGCTAAAGCATCTTTGGAAGCTTCATCTCGCTATTTGGCAAAGGAGGTCGGACCGGATAATATTCGCGTGAATGTAATATCTCCCGGTGCAATCAGGACTTTATCTTCTGCAGGAATTAAAGATTTTGCTGAATTGATGCGGGTGGCCGGTGAACATTCCGCAATGAAACGCACAGCAACACAGAACGAAGTGGCGCAAACTGCTGTTTTTTTAGCAAGTGAAGCATCCTCAGGAATTACAGGACAAGTAATCTATGTCGACTGTGGATATTCAATTATGGCAAACTAAATCGGTCGTTATCGGAAATTTCTTTTGATTTGTAAACCCCTAAAAAGAGTGAACAAAATATGAGCAAAGCGATAAATGATTTTCGTCTGAAACTCGGTGGAAAGGAATACGTCCCTATTCTCGTTGGCGGCATGGGAGTTGACATCTCGACTGCAGAACTTGCGCTTGAAATCGCACGTTTAGGTGGAATAGGACACATTTCTGACGCAATGGTTCCGACCGTCTCTGACCGGAGATTCAAGACAAAGTTTGTGCAGGAAAAACAACGCAAATACAAATACAACGTCGGCAGCACGGATAAAGCCGTAGTGCAGTTTGACTTGGAAAGACTGGCTGAAGCCCAGCGTCTCCATGTGGGACGAACCATGGAAGCGAAAAAAGGGGACGGTGCCGTCTTTGTCAACTGCATGGAAAAACTGACGATGAATAATCCGCGCGATACTCTGCAAGTACGTTTACTTGCTGCAATGGATGCAGAAGTTGAGGGTATCACTTTGAGCGCAGGATTGCATTTAGGTTCAATGGAACTTATGAAGGATCATCCAAGGTTCAATGATGTGTTGCTTGGGATAATCGTTTCTTCTGCGCGTGCTTTACGTCCTTTTCTAAAACGAGCCGCAAAGTACAAGAGGCTTCCGGATTATATTATTGTAGAAGGCCCTCTTGCCGGAGGACATTTAGGTTTCGGCATTGACGACTGGCAAGAATTTGATCTTAAAACTATTGTTCCGGAAGTTTTGAATTTCCTCAAAGAAAACGAACTGGACATTCCTGTGATTCCGGCAGGTGGTGTTTTTACCGGAACTGATGCTGTAGATTTTTTTGAATCCGGATCATCTGCGGTACAGGTTGCAACCCGCTTTACAGTAACTAATGAGTGTGGTCTGCCTGAGAGAACGAAACACCATTACTTTGAAGCTGAAGAGGAAGATATTGTTGTCAATACAATTTCACCCACAGGCTACCCCATGCGGATGCTTAAGCAATCCCCCGGAATTGGTTCCGGAATCCGGCCAAATTGTGAAGCTTTCGGTTATATTCTGGACAATCACGGGCATTGCGCATACGTTGAAGCCTACAACCGGGAACTGGAGAAAAAACCGGAAAAAATTTCTGTTCCGGACAAAACCTGCCTCTGTACTCACTTCCGGAAATTTAGTATCTGGACCTGCGGACATTATGTTTACCGACTCAAAGATACGACTCATAAACTTGAAAATGGGAAGTATCAGATGCTGAGTGCTGAAGAAGTTTTCCGAGATTATCAGTACAGTAAGGATCATGCGATTACACTTCCTGAGAAGAAACAATCTGTTTCCTCTGATGTCTCTTTGGCCGCCGCGTAGTTTATCTTGCCAATATATTAGGAGCCGCTATTAAATTTTCTCAGAATTTAATAAGTGAAAAATACTCAGCTCTTGATAGTTTTATATTGACAAAATTTGCCTATCATCTCATAATTATTAGTTTAACTCATGCTGGCATAGCTCAATTGGTAGAGCAGCTGATTTGTAATCAGCAGGTTGTAGGTTCAAGTCCTATTGCCAGCTCCAGCATGGGGAGATACCCAAGCGGTCAACGGGATCAGACTGTAAATCTGACGGCTACGCCTTCGAAGGTTCGAATCCTTCTCTCCCCACCACAGCTTGAGGAGCATTTTGCGGTGTGAGTTATAAGCCTGGGTAGCTCAGTGGTAGAGCGTTTCCTTGGTAAGGAAGAGGTCGGCAGTTCAATCCTGCTCTCAGGCTCCAAATATTTTAAAAATTGTTTGTATCAAAGAAATCATGAGAGACACGATTCACCTGGAATGCACTGAATGCAAGCGCCGGAATTATACTACTTCCCGCAACAAAAAATTGAAAACAGAGCGTATGGAAGTACGAAAATACTGTAGGTGGGATCGAAAACATACTTTGCACAAAGAGACAAAGTAAATCGATTCTATTTAGATTTTACGTCCGGATAGGGCAGTAGCTCAGTTGGTAGAGCATCGGTCTCCAAAACCGAAGGTCGCAGGTTCGACCCCTGTCTGCCCTGCCAGATTTTTGAGACTGTGTTTTGGCTGGAAGATAAGACTTAAAAAATTATAAAAAACATTTATAAGGATGTTAATATCAATCCGAAATTCTGATTATGTTTAGACGCATTCAACAGTTTTTTAAAGATGTCATTGCAGAGTTTAAGCGTGTGCAGTGGCCGACACGAGAAGCTACGATAAAATCTACCTCCATTGTTGTGGGAGTTTCATTGGCTGTGGCACTCTACTTGGGAATCGCCGATCTGGGACTTTCAGACATCATGCAGATGGTCATTTCAGGATAAAATAGTGGAAGAACAAACTGGAACCGAAAAGGTATTGGAAGAACAAAAAGAGACAACGCAGGTGGAAGAGAGCACTTTGGAAGAGCAGGAAGAAACTACTCCGGAAGTAACAGGTGCTGAAACTGACGCACAAAATAATGCACCAGACGTTGACGCTGACGCAGCTGAAGTAAATACGGATGAAGGTCAAGATTCGGATGAAGATATCGAACCTCAAGTACCCGAAAAACCGAAAAATCCAAATGCAAAATGGTATATTCTTCAAGCATTTTCCGGTTACGAAGGACGTGTTGAACAAACGATTCAGGAAAAGTTGAAGATTGAAGGCCTTGAAGATTTGGTAAATGAAATTTTCATTCCTTCTGAAGATGTGATCCGTACGAAGGATGGGAAAAAACGCAAAGTCAATCAAAAATATTTTCCGGGATATGTGCTGATCCACATGGAGCTAACTCCGGTATTGTGGCATCTTTTGATGAATGTCAACCGAGTTTCAGGCTTTATTGGCGGCACACAAAAAAATCCGCTGCCCTTGGATGAAAGCGAACTGGAAACAATCCGCTCCCAAGTCAATGAACGGTTCCAACAAAAGGCATCTGAAGATGAATTTTCACTTGGACAAAAGGTGACTATCACCGAAGGTTCTTTTGGAAATTTCAGTGGTATAATCGATGAAATAAATCTCGAACGCAGAAAATTAAAGGTACTCGTCAGTATTTTTGGCCGCCCCACTCCGGTGGAGGTTGAGTTCGAAAAAGTAAAACACGTAGTAGAATAAGACAAAAAAACCATGGCAAAGGAAATATCCTCTTTCATCAAACTTCAAGTTCCGGCAGGAAAAGCAAATCCATCTCCTCCAATTGGCCCCGCATTAGGCCAACATGGTGTGAATATCATGGAGTTTTGCAAAGCCTTTAATGCGCAAACTCAGGGACAAGACACGATCATTCCGGTGGTCATTACAGTTTACAAGGACCGCTCATTCACCTTTATTACCAAGACACCTCCGGTACCAGTTCTGATCAAAAAAGCACTGAATTTGAATAAGGGTTCAGCAACACCAAACACGGAAAAAGTTGGTACTCTGAGCAAAAACCAACTCGAGGAAATTGCCAAACAAAAGATGCCTGATTTGAATTGTTACAACCTGGAATCTGCCATGAAGTCTGTGGCAGGAACTGCCCGGAGCATGGGCGTATTGACTGAGGGATTATGAACAAACAAAGTAAAAGAACAAAGGTGTTTCAAGAAAAAGTGGACGCAGAGAAACTATATCCTTTGAAAGAAGCCATAGAAATACTTAAAGAAGTCAAAGCAACTAAATTTGATGAGTCGGTTGATGTTGCCTTAAGACTGGGAGTTGACACACGTAAAGCTGAACAAATGGTACGTGGAACCTGTTCCATGCCAAATGGTCTGGGCAAAGAAGTTCGTGTGCTGGTTTTTGCCAAGGCAGATAAAGCCATTGCCGCACAAGATGCAGGTGCTGATTATGTAGGTGGCGAGGAATATGCGAAAAAAATCCAGGAAGGCTGGTTGGAATTTGACCGTGTTGTCGCAACACCTGATATGATGGCAGTTGTAGGACGGATAGGAAAAATCCTCGGTCCTCGTGGATTGATGCCAAACCCAAAAGTCGGTACAGTAACTTTTGAGGTTGAGTCTATTATCAAAAATATCAAAGCAGGACAAGTTGAATTCCGTGCTGACAAACAAGGCAATCTACATGCATCTGTTGGAAAAATTTCATTTGATACAGATAAGATTTGTGAAAATGTGAGTGCTTTGGTTGATACAGTCAAGAGAATGAAACCATCCTCTTCAAAAGGGATTTATCTGAGAAATTTTAGTGTGAGTTCCACAATGGGCCCCGGCCTTAAAGTGGATCCGCAAACAACTTAAACGTTAAAAACTATTTAGTTTTTTTGTCTAAGACAGTAGGGGCCTAACGGCTTAATTCTCGCCCTGCCGAGACACTTCTTCCGCAAGTGACACAGAAATTTTCTGTTGTGTTCCTTCCACTGTCTTATTCAATTTTTTTATCAAAATCTTCAGTTTTTCCAGCAAAGAGCTTGTAGCCTTTTCAACGGAATAGCGTGACTTGTCACTCTTTTGAAAAAACACTGGAGAATTAAATTTTTTAACTTAATCAAATCGGAAAGGTTCCATGGAACGAAGCCAAAAAGAAGCTCAAGTCAGTGAACTTAGGACAATCTTTAACAGTATGTCTGCCGGCGTACTGGTTGATTATCGTGGTATTGAAGCAAATCAGGTAGTAGAACTTCGTAAACAATTGAACGATGTTTCATCAACCATGAAAGTAATCAAAAATTCGCTGGCACGTATCGCTGCGGAAGACACCCCATTTTCAGGACTTGCGGATCAGTTCACACAAACTCGTGCGCTTGTTTATAGTGAAGGTGATGCGGTTCAGCAGGCTAAAGTATTGTCTGAGGCTGCTCAAAAACTAGAAAATTTAAAAATACTTGCTGGAATCCTTATTGGTGAAAACAAAACGAGCATCCTCAATAGGGGTGAAGTGGAAGCGCTTTCCAAATTGCCTTCAAGAGAAGAGCTAATTGTTAAGCTGCTGTTCTTGATGCAAGCTCCCGCAACTCAATTTGTTCGTACTCTAAACGCAGTTCCCGCGAAATTTGTTCGCACTTTGGCTGCAATCCGGGATAGCAAATAATAATCCGGTTTATTCACATTCTTCCCACGCTACTAAGGAAGATGACTTTAACCTTTGTCTGAGAAATAAAATGGCAAATATCACAAAAGACCAAGTAATTGACTTTATCGCCAACATGTCCGTATTGGAAATGTCTGAGCTGGTAAAAGAAATGGAAGAAAAATTCGGTGTCAGTGCGGCCTCTGCCGCAGTTGCAGCTCCTGTTGCAGATGGTGGAAAATCTGAAGCTGCTGTAGAAGAAAAAACAGAATTTGACGTAATTCTAACCAGCTTTGGTGAGAAGAAAATCAACGTCATTAAAGAAGTCCGCACAATCACCGGATTGGGACTTAAAGAGGCTAAGGAAGCCGTTGAGGCTGCTCCTAAAGCAATTAAAGAAGGTGTCTCCAAAGAAGAAGCAGAAGAAGTCAAAAAGAAACTTGAAGAAGCCGGCGCAAGCGCGGAAATCAAGTAATTTTTAGTTTTTACCGTGTCCTTCCTGGGACACGGCGCCTGTTTTTCAGTGATCCTTTTCTGCTCCCCTCCCACTTTGGATAGTTCAAATAATTCCCCAAAAAGTTCTAGTTTTATTACATCACTAATAAAGTTGTAAACAATTTCGCGCTGGACTGTTACTGAATAGAATTTTAGGCTAATACTGTTAAATTCATAAAACATCATAACAATTCCGCATACATGGCAACTTCACTCAAGACCTACAAAGAGTATTTCTCACAGGCCGTAGAAGTACGCATGTGCCATTATGAAAAAGATGGACGCCTTCAGCATGTGATGCTATCTCATCAATTTTCAATAAGCTTGATGGAAGAATTATTTGACATTGCGGATCATGTAAAAGTAATGACCCGCAAACCAAACGGAATTGAATTCTTGAAATCGTTGTTGAGTCACAAAAAAGCAATGCTCTATTTCACCCAGCCCTCCACAAGAACCTTCCTCTCTTTTCTGACTGCCTGCCAGATGGTTGGCATGGACACCGGTGAAGTCCGTGATCCATCCTTATCATCAGAATACAAAGGGGAGAGTCAGGAAGACGGTGTCAGGGTTTTCAGCAGCTATTTTGACATGATTATCATGCGTGATCCAAAGCCTGGATTTTGCGAATATATGGCCTATTTGCTCGACAATACAGGCCGTAGTGTACCCATCATAAATGGCGGAAGTGGTAAGGATCAGCATCCAACCCAGGCTCTTCTTGACCTTTACACCATCCACAGATCATTTCAAAAAACCGGAGGCATCCGCAAAAAACGATATGCGTTTGTAGGAGATTTGTTACGTGGTCGCGCGGTACGTTCTTCGGTGATGTTATTAAGTCAATACAAGGATGTTGAAATGGATTTTGTTGCACCATCTTCCTTTCAGATTGCCGAGGATTTGGAATTATATTTACGCTCACAAGGAATTAAAATTCACAAAACTTCTGACCTCGACAGCGTAATTTCTAAAGTTGACTGCATTTATATGACAAGAATTCAGGATGAGTATGATCGCTCCGGAGAGTCAAATTTGATTGATTATTCTCTTTTTAGTCTGACTCCAAATAATGTTAGCCGGATGAAAACCGATGCAATTATTTTGCACCCTTTGCCCAGACGACATGAAATTTCTCCGGAAGTTGATGCTGATCCACGAGCAATGTACTGGCGGCAACTGCGAAACGGAGTTTATATCAGAGCGGCACTTCTACTTTATGTCTTCAATGTTGCACATCGCTTAAAGGAGTATTAAAATAAATGTTTCAGCCAATGAAACCGAAAAGTGGGATCATGGCAGAAAAAGTTTTTTTAAACTTATAAACAAATATGTCCAGACCAAAATTTATCTCAACAAATTTTGCAGCCCTGCTCGTATACGGACGTCCGCCGATGGTGTTTGCCGGAATGTTCTGCGCTATTAGCGTGATGCTTGACCGCAATCCATTTGTTTACTATAGCGGAGTAATTTTTCTGCTTACCGCAATGATTCTCGATTTAATCGACGGCTGGTTTGCGGCACGTTTTCGACCACAGGCAAAACTAGCCCATTTAGCCGACCGGATCATGGACAAAGTCGTGTACGCCACGGTTTTTCCAATGGTTGCGGTGGGCATGATGTGGCGCTATCAGTACTTAGCGGAAAACGCAAATTTTCATTTGGAGATGCTGCACGTCGTGTTTGTATTAGTTTTGTGCGTAACAGTTTTAATGCGTGATAATTTCGCGCACTTCATGCGAAATTTTTCGCTCAGGAAAGGCGAGGAAGAAGAAATGACAGAAGTCACTCGACTCCGTACAATGGTTGCGGCGCCAATTGGAGTTGTGCTTTACATTCACGCTTTTTATGTCCCCGGAGGTCCCGATTCTTCCCTTTATTCCTGGATCAGTTGGCTGGGAGCAATTCCGATTCAGCAGCTTTTCTTTTTGGAAATTCTGTTGCTGATCATCAATTTTGGCTCAATTGCAGGTTATTGCCGAAAGTACGGCACAGCTTGTCTTGACGATCTTTGTTTGAATGATGAGGTTTTACGTAGACGAATTTTAGCCGTTTTTCCAAACGCACTGACCGTAATGAATGCTCTTATGGGAATTTTGGCCATTCTCTTTGCCTATCGTGGTCGCGTTCAGGAGGCCTATTTGATTTTGCTTGGAGCAGGCTTTTTTGATAAATTAGATGGCGCCGTTGCCAGAAAACTGGGACTCACAACTCCACTACCATCGGAAAAACCAAGAAAATACAACATTACTTTAGGTGGTGTTCTCGACGACGTTTCCGATACAGTCAGTTTTTGCATTGCTCCCGCAGTAATTTTTTACATCCTGATGTCTCAAGTAAATGATGAATCGATTCAAGTTCTGCCCTATGGATGGATTGCGATTCTGTATGTTGCCTTAGGTGTGACACGCTTGGTTTTATTTGTTTTGGATCAAAACAGTATTCCCGGATTTTTCAAGGGACTCCCTGTTCCAGGAGCGGCACTGTTAGCAGCAGCACCTTTCATAATGCTTGGAAAAGCACTTGAAACAAATACTCCGGATTTGGTTTTCTGGGCACAATTTTGTTTTGTCTTAATGATCATTGCCGGAATCTTGATGATAAGTTTTCCTATTCGTTATATGCACATCGGACGCTTGATGAGCCGTAGTCGAAAATTTTTATTCTTAACCGTCCTGCTTATTATCGGTTTTGCCTTCACACCATATTTCGGCCATGCCGCACTCGCTTACCTTATTTTATATGTTTTTTCGCCACTCTACACATGGCGTATCAGTCCGGATGTCGCCTCGAAGGAAACTCCGGAAAAACTCTCTTCCTCTTCTTGAACAACCATGCAAGAACAAACTGTGGACATAGAGTCGCCTGATCTTCCGGAAAATGCTGAAGAACGAATGGTTGCTCCGGAACAACAACTTGGAGAGAAATTCGATCAATCCCTGCGTCCAGAACGATTACGTGACTATATTGGGCAAAAAGAAATTAAGGAAAATCTGGTAGTTTATATTGGAGCGGCAAAAAAACGCGGCCATGCTCTGGATCATGTACTATTGAGCGGACCTCCGGGATTGGGAAAAACCACACTCGCAAATATTTTCTCACGTGAAATGGAGGTCCCGTTGCGTGCGACTTCCGGACCTGTTATTGAGCGTCAAGGTGATTTGGCGGCAATTCTCACCAACTTGGAGCCGGGAACAATTTTTTTTATAGACGAAATACACCGCTTAAATCGAGTTGTGGAAGAAGTGCTCTATGGCGCAATGGAGGATTTTACCCTCGATATAATTATTGGAGAAGGCCCCGGGGCGCGCACCGTTAAAATTGATTTACCACATTTTACTCTGGTTGGAGCGACAACACGTGCCGGTCTACTTACTTCACCGTTGAGGGAACGTTTTGGGATTCAGTTCAGGCTAAATTTTTATGATCCGGAAGAGCTGAAAACAATTATCTTACGCGCGGCATCTTTGCTTGGAATTGAAATTGTGGAAGAAGCATCTTTGGAACTGGCGCGCAGAGCAAGAGGTACGCCCAGAATCGCCAACCGCTTACTGAAACGTTGTCGTGATTTTGCTGACATGGAGACATCTGGAGTGATAACGTTGCCTTTGGTTGTGCGTAGTTTAGAGAAAATGAGAATTGACCTGGAAGGTCTTGATCAAATGGACCGTCTCATTCTGGAAGCAATCATCGAAAAATTTGGCGGCGGACCTGTTGGATTGAGTACTCTTGCCGCATCTGTCTCTGAGGAAAAAGACACGATTGAAGACGTGTATGAGCCTTTTCTGCTGGTAAAGGGTTTTTTGCAACGTACTCCACGTGGACGGATGGCGACTGAGAGAGCTTATCAGCATTTGGGGATTTCAATTCCTCATAAAACTCAAGAAAATCTTTTATGAAACTTTAGTGAAAGTTTTTTTGCAGCCAGTTTTATTCAACAGTTCAGCTTCATATTTTGTTGGATAGCTCCGCAATCCTCGCACTCGTGTACTAATGACAAATAAAATTAAAATGGTGTACTGTAGTAAACTTTTTCAGTCACCGGCAAATTGCTTTTAATTATGGATACTACTTTTTCGCCAATTGAAAATTATCCCTTTCTTTCTCCGTTCATCTTTACTGAAGATCCGGAAAAAATTGAGAAACACAAAAAAACTTTACTGAAACGTCTTGATAAAGTTTGGCAGCCTTTGCGGATTGATGTCAGCGAAACTCACGAATACCTTGCTGCACGAGAAAAAATTTTCGAAACCACTGTTGCGGAATATTATGAAGAACAATACCAGAAAATTGTAGAAAAAAGTCTGACTACCAATAACTCTTTTGACACACTTGCCCAAAATACGCGACTTCTCGACAGCATCATCCATACTGCATTTGAACATGCATTTGCCGATCTGCCAATTCTCAAAGAAAGAATCAATGAAGAACTAAAAAAAGAATATCAATTCAAAAATAAATCGCTTCCAAAAAATCGGCAAAAACTTGAACTTAACCGGAAACGAATCGAGAAGATTGAATCAAATCCGGAAGATCCTGAACAAAGACAGTTGCTCAAATATTACAATAGTATTGAAGTTGATTTGACAAATGAAATTGCAAGTCTCACAGTACGTTTGCAGGATTTAGAAGAGCAAATGCCTTTGGCTCAGCAAGCCGAACTAAAGCGGGATTATTTGCTCAATCATTTCGTAATTTTTGCCAGGGGAGGTTACGGACGCGCGGAACTTAGTTTCGCCTCCGACCGTGATCTTGGTTATTGTCTGGACACGCAACAACTCAGTTCAGGAGAGGCTGAGATTTGCCGGCAATTCATTATTCATATTGAGCATTTACTACGGATAGCCGGAATAGAAACGGCTCACCAATACTTTGAGTTAAACGAAGATTTATCCCGTTTTAAAGACCCCAGCGCCATCCATACCATTCCGGCCATTTTGGAAAGCCGGGTTTTGCTTGGCAGTCATGAAATGGCAAATGCCTTAAAACGCAGATTTTTTCAAATCCTACCCTACGAAACTTTCGTTCTGAGTCAAATACGTGACTACCATGATCGTGCGGTTCCGGGACTGAGCCAGATGAATCTCAAGGAAGATCAAGGTGGTTTACGCTCGCTGCAAATTCCACTTTGGTTGGCGGCCGCAACTTTTGGTATATTTCCAAATCAAACGGCAGATATGTTGGCACTGCTAATTCAAAAACGAATTATTTCACCGCGTCAGGGTTTCAAACTTTGTCAGGCACTGGAATTCTTGTATGACTTACGCAACTTTTCCGCAACAGCAAAAAAGTTTCATCTTGACGATGAAGCACGTGAAAGTGGACTCTCTGAAAAAGATATTCAGCCTAACATCATCAATGATGCCACCGAGCGGCTGTATCTGCTCAAGAAAAAGCGTTTCCAGAGTATAGACGTTTTTGACCGCTACCGTCTGCAAATGGTGGATCATATTCAATATCTCTCACAGGCTATTTTGCAGCGTCTGCTGGATCGCACCATCGTGCGGACTTTCTCTAATTTCCAAGTTGTCGTCCATCTTGGCAAGCGCCAAATTGTTGAGGTTAATGCGCTCGAAGGTTTACCGCAAGTTCCGATTTCGCTGATTTTCAATGATCCTCCCGCATTACTTGAGCTCTTTGAATATGTGGGCCAATCTGAATATGATTTATCTTTTGATCTCAAGGATGAAATGGCTGACTTGATCCGGATCCTGACTCCCGATGTAATTGAAATTCATCGACCTCAAATTGCGGAACATTTCACGAAACTTATGCTGACGCCCTTTGCGGCAAGTGCCCTGCGAATCATGTTTGAAATTTGTGAACCGATCAACGCGGAAAATCAACCCAGGACTTTGATGGGTTGTTTCATTCCGGAAACAAATAAAATGCGCTTTTTACTCCGGAATCTGGCTTACCATCAACATCCTGTCTGTATTCATACGCTCAATGCACTGGATCGTACCCAAAAAGAACTGGATCGGCTTAAAAAGGATTATCAAGAATTATATCAATATTTGGAACCAAAACATATTTTAGCGCTCAAGTGGGGCATCCTGTTCCACGATGTGGGAAAAATTGATCCAAACACAGTTCATGAGATTTCCGGCACCTCGATTGCGGTCAAAGCTCTGGAGCGTATCGGTTATGAAGACCAGGAATTATTCACACTTGTATCTCTGCTGATCGTACATCACACAACAGTTGTTCTACTCAGTAGAACTTCTGCCTATTTCGATCAAGCACTACAACGGTTTTTCGAAATTGCGGACCGAAATCTGATCAATGTGATTTTGCTATTCCTCTGTAATATCTCAGATTATATTTCTGTAAGTGACAGCAATGCCAACTCAACACGTGGATTGAGAACATTTTTTGAAGAGACATATCGTGTTTTTGCCGAAATGCGATCCTCTCAAAAGCAAGAGGATTCCATGGATTTCATCCTCTCATATCTTGAAAACAAAAAGAATGATTTGGAAACAGACACCCGCATTGATCTCTTGATAAACAGGAGTCTCCGTGAAAATCTGGAATCTGTTTTGCTGGAACCCTTGGAGCGTATAAATCAAAAGGAACGGACACTGCTGGAAAAATCTGAAGCTGAATTAAAAGTCTTGTGGCGGGACCTTAAATTGGGTTCACTTGATAAACAGGGCACAGACCAAACTACAGAAAAATTTATCCGCACCATCCGGCAATCTATCAGCAACAAAACTTTGGTGGCGCTGACTGAAGTCTACAGCCCATTGATCAACTGGTTTTTTGCTTCATTTCCAAATCGTTTTCTGCTCAGTTCTCCACCAGGAATGGTTGCCGAAAATCTTACTATTTTCAACAAACTTGAGCGCCCCGCAATTGTTAACATCATCACCAATGCAAGAGGGCGACTTAACGGTCTTTTGATATATGTCCACGACCTTCCTCAAATACACAGCAGAATCGCTTACACCTTAAATTTGAAGCATCTAAATATTGAATCGGCAAAGATAAACCAAATCAAATTTGCGAGTGGTAAAGTTGCCTTTTGTTATTATCTCAAGGTCTCGAAAAGGGCAGAGGACAATTTGATTTTTCCACGGGAACTGGAAACTTCCATCAGAAGAAATACCCCGCCTGCGCTGAAAATAAAACCACAGAAATTTCATCATGACACAAAGTTTCAGTTGGAGTACCTCGAAGATGACAAAAAAGGCTACATGGTCAAGGAAACTAATAATGCGTCTTCAGCCGAATTTCCGGTTTGGAAGGGTGGTATTCGTGACAAAACCGATTTTGTTAGACGTGACAAAAACTATCTTCGGATTAAGATTACAGCCGAAGAAGCGCCACTGGTTTATTACAAAATAGTCAGCGCTTTTGATCAAGTCGGTGTGCCAATTCAGCAAGCCGTGATTACAACCATCGGACATCAAGTGATAGACACCTTTTATATTACTCCTGAAGATCATGAAAAATTAGTAAAATCCGACTTTGAACAGTCTCTCAAACAGGCGTTGATGAGCCCCACAGAAATTTGAAATCACCACATTCATATTAAGTGATTGAAAAAGTTTGACTTTAACTCTGATTGTGATAATTTAGATGAAACTTTGTATCCAGATGACACTGAGGGATCTGGCCCTTTGAGGTGTCGAGCATCCTTTTTCAGCATTAAGGTGCTAATGCCAGCCCGTCCGGAAAACTCCGGAAGGGAGTCGATACGACTCGATTCGAGTAAAGTGCAGGTCCTCATCTTTTAGTGACCCACCTGATTGATTCTCGTCTATCCAGTTTATCTGTTTTAAGAATGTCATTTTTTATTCTTGTTTTCTACTTGTGGAGAGACACAACTTGTCTTCTTCATGTGACTAAAAATACTAGTTCCGTACAAATTTTTTAGTAAGTACCGTATGACACTCATTGTTCGTCCTGATTATCACGCCGTTCCTATTTTAGAAAAAAATGGTATTCGCTGGATTCCGCCCTCACAAGCGGAGCGTCAGGATATTCGCCCATTACGGATTGGCATTCTCAATATAATGCCACTTGGAGAAAAATATGAATTTAATATTCTCCATCCTCTAGGACTTTCCGTTTTGCAGTTAGAGCCCGTTTGGATTCGTTTAGAATCTCATAACTACAAAACCTGGGAACCCAAGCATGTAGATGACATTTATGTTACCTATGATGAGGCTAATCGAGAGCAGCCGCTTGATGGCTTAATTTTAACCGGAGCGCCGGTCGAAACTGTTCGTTTCGAAGATGTCCATTACTGGAACGAAATTAGCGCAATCTTGCGCCATGCACGTCAAACAATTCCGAGTACACTTGGACTCTGCTGGGCTGGATTTGCGATGGCTTATTTGGAAGGAGTAAATAAATTTAACTATGATCAAAAACTGTTCGGGGTTTTTGAATTGAAAAATCTTGCCCCTGACCATCCAATTGTCGGCGAATTAGATGACGTCTTTTTCTGTCCGCAAAGTCGCCATGCCGGAATCCCAGACGATGCCATGGAAGAAGCGGCAAAAAAAGGTCGACTAAAATTGCTGGCTTACGGTGTTGAGGCCGGTTATACTATTTTTTCAACTACCGATGACCGTTTCATTGCACATACAGGGCATCCTGAATACAACGCCACCAGACTGGCAGATGAAGCTAAACGAGACCACGGAAACCCGGATGTGCCTCCGCCCGTAAATTTTGATTTTAAGGAACCACTCAACCGCTGGCGTTCACATCGAAATACTTTTTTCACCCAATGGGTCAGCTATTGTTATCTCAAAATTAGTACTCAAGATATGTCCGTTGAAAAAAATTTACTGGCTTCCACAACGGTATGATTAAAACCCTTAATCGTTTTAACTTGCGCCTTCACTGTACTAAAGTAGAGTTGCTAGTCACTATTGAATTTAAAATTAACCTTACAACTTTTGCAAAAAACCGTTTATGAGCAAAAAGGAAAATGAGCCGAATGACGGCGGAGAAAAATTGTTTTCAACTCAGGGAATCCTCATAGCAATTTTGTTTTTAGGAATTTACTGGGTTTTTTTTGGAGAAGATACCAGCCAGGATTCCGCGCGCTACAACTATACCTCACAAAACATTCCTATCGGAGTCAGTAATCAACTTAATTCTGAAGCAATCGAAAAACTTGGAATTGATCTTACCAATCATCTTGATCCAAAACTTATCCCTGCGATTACGTCAGAGGCCTTAAGAGAAACATCACAAGCGCAGGTTTCTGAAAAGGATTTTTTGCCGACTCTTGTTAACAAAATTTCAAATAAAGTTCGTGATATCAGCACGATTGATTTAAATGAAGACGGAACGGCAGATCATGTTTTGATTGTGCCGCAGACGGAAAAAGGCGAATCGGATTTTCTCGTATTTTCAATTTTGATTCCGGATCCCAGTCTAGTTGGGACGTTGCCTTCAAGTTCAGATCAGGCTGCATGGAAAGATATTGCCGAAAATAAATCTATCGAAATCATGACCGCTTCTGTGGTACGTGGTTCTGGAGATCAACTGACAATGCAGTCCACTCCAAATCCGCAAATGTATCAATCTTCCGGAGCACCTTACTCACCGTATTACGGAAGCGGCTACAGCATGTCGAGTATGTTTATGACATCAATGATGATGTCAATGCTCTTTCGCCCACCATATATTTGGGGTGGTGGTTATGGTTATGGTTACGGTTATGGCGGGCCAAGGACAGTAAGTTCTATTCAAAATCGCCGGGGCGCGTCCACATCAAAAATGAGAAAAGCTTCACCCGCAAACTCCGCGGCAAAAACAGCAGGTGGTAAAAGTGTATCCTCAAACAAGTTCCGTTCTACTTCAAAAAAATCGCTGAATAATATTAAAAGTACAAAATTTCGCGCATCCAATCGTAGTGCTTCCGGAGGAGGTTTTGGCAGTAGCAAAGCGCAAAGAAAACCTGCTGTTTCACAACGCAAACGGGTTGTACCACGGAGAAAATTTAGTTTCGGCAGCAGCCGCCGGCGAGGTGGATTTGGCTTTGGGGGGTTTGGGAGAAGAAGACGCTGATTATGCTTAGGAGTCTGAAATGGAAGATTGGCACAATTTTAAAAGCTGACTGCTAATAAGGTTCGTTGATTTCCCATTCGATGGCGCTAATTTCATAAGTTTCCGCGTCCATCTTTGAAACAGAAGATTTGCTGCCTGACCCATATTTTGCCAGGGCGCTCTCCCGCATCTCTTTCATCTGGCTCATGTAAGTTTGATTTTCAAACAATTCCATTTGTTTTTCATGGTATGGCGCATGTATGCGTGCCTCCTTTTCTATTTTAAGATGGCAACTGGCGCAGAGAGGAATCAAGTTTTCCAGTGCGTTGTTTGCGGGATTTTCATCAATATGATGAACTTGTAACAACAGTTGAGCCCTTTTTGTTTTCCTGCAATCTTCTCCGCATCTGGCACAATAGTAGTTAAACAGTTCCCGCACATAACGTGAAACTGTATTCCATTCAGGGTGGTATCGTGTATCAAGTGCCATGGCTGCCTGCCGTAATCAGCGGAAAGAAATAATTCCCTTTACGTTGTGTGCAAATTTCGTTATAAATGATTAGTTCTTTTTTTACGTAACTGAAACCTGTTTCAGTTTGAATGTGTTTTATAAGCCGGAAAATTTATGACAATCAGTCGTGATGAACTTGTGAATGTGCTAACCGTTGTCAATTTTTTAGCCCATGCTGAAAGAGAAATGCATGCTGCTGAAAAGAAAATCCTGATTGCTGTTTTCAAAGCTGCCGCAATTACTCCGGAAGAACAGAAACAAATGAAAGAAAATACTTCTCTGGAAGAAATGTTAAAACATATTCAATCAGTTGAGGCAAAGCACGCTCTGGTTGAATTAATGGCATTAGTGGCTGCATCTGATGGTGTGTTTGAAGACGAGGAGCGTGTAATCATCAAAAAAATTATGAAACGAATAGGGGTTGCAGACGATCATCCATATTTTGATGATAACAACCTGGACATTCCTTCGGTTCGTGCCAATGTTGGAAAAATTTTGAATTCCTTCAAAACTTTAGCTTCCTAGAACGAAAAATTCCTCACAGCCACGTATAGAAAAAGCGCCGTATTTCTTGACTCTCTTCCAGAAACTATACGCAAGTGAATATCTTTTGTAAAGTATGCTGAGAAAGATAAATGCGAAGTAGATTATAAAGGGGGGGTGCAGGGACGGATAATTTTGTATACCCGCCCCGTATATTTGGAGACTTGCTGAGAAGCAATGCTTTAGATCCGGTTTTCCGGCTCAAAGTCCATGTGCAACTGACTCATGATGGTGTCCGATGCTTCCGTATAGGAGTCATCTAATGCAAGATCATTGTTGAGTAAGAAACCATTATCATTGTATTCAATCTTATTGATCACTCCACCTTTTTTAAGAAAGCGAGCCATCGCATCACTTATTTCTTCATGTGAAATTTCTTTTACTTTTTTTGACATTCTAGCCATTTTTCCTCCAAATAAATAATTATATTGTTAATAAATCTCTTTTCGAATGTCCATTAGCTTTGGGTTTTCGGGCAATCGTAAAAACCAGCTCGCCCTCGGTTGGACTGTTCGGAATACTAATTTATAATTTGTTAGCACTCACTTTAAAAGAGTGCTAGTAGTTTGTCAAGCTTTTTTTTGAAAAAAGTGGATTATTTTCAATTTAATTATTTACTGAGGATTATTTATTTTATGAAATGCAGACATTTTCAGAGTATCCACAAACAATCGATCCCATCCAGACCCATGTGGATGAGCAATCCCAATGCGACAATTCGGAAACGTGGAGTAAGCAGTAGCAGGAGATAGACTGTAATAGCGGGCCAACTGTGGAGTGGATGGAAACCAAGACCGCAACGATTTGGATCAAAGATAGTGTCCGCAAAAAGATGATCAAAATCAACGGCAATCGTCAGAGCCATGATAATAAACGGCTGCACCCAGTTTTGTTTCCAACCAGCTTTAGCTACCAAGAATGGTACAAAAAAATGGAGGATCATGTGGATGACACTACGTTCCATTTTTTACCTTGTTTGCAGATTGCTGTTTTTTATAAGGGACACTGCTAAATTCCATTTAAACTTCATCCTCTGCAAAACACAGTACTTCGCGAATATGTTTTACTCCGCAAAGCCACATGACCAAGCGGTCAACTCCCATTGCCATCCCAGAACATTTAGGCAGACCATGCTCCAGACTGTTTAGAAATTTCTCATCCAAAGGAACAGACTCACGACCCTCTGCATGTCTGTTTTTCAAGTCTTGCTCAAATCGCCGACGTTGTTCTGTGGCGTCTGTCAACTCGCCAAAGCCATTTGCTAATTCCATTCCCTCCACATAAAGCTCAACCCTGTCGGCGAATCCGGGGCGCTCTGGACACGGTCTGGCAAGACTTGCCAAAGGCAGCGGCCATTCATAAATAAACACTGGAGTAGAAGCAGAAATTTCCGCTTCAAGATGATTCCAGAGCCGGAAAAATATTTGCTCATAAGCCAGTGAATCCGTAAGTTTTGACTGAGCGGAAATATCAACCAATAATTTTTCATTTCCGGAATGCTGCACTTTTTGCGCTAATTGGACTGCGGATTCAGAACCGTCCAAAATGATATTAAAGTGTTTTTTAAACAATTCACTCACAGTTACACGTGGCCAGGGCGGCGCAGGAATTTGACGGATAAAATTTTCTGCTGCAAGCATTTCGATGAGCCTCATAATCATCTGTTCAATATCCGCCATCAAAACTTCCAGTGCTTCGTGTGTTCGATACCATTCGAGCAAAGTGAATTCTGGATTGTGCAGTGGGCCGCTTTCGGCATTTCGAAAACAGCGGACAAGCTGAAATATTTTTTCGAATCCACCTACCAGTAAGCGCTTCATCTGAAATTCAGGAGAGGTTATCAGAAATCCGGAATCAGTTCTGATGGGCGAAAATTGTGACTCCGGACTTGGAGCACGAACCAACAGTGGAGTTTCTGTTTCAATGAAATCCTGTTGTTCAAACCAATCTCTAATTCCACGTATTATTTTGTAGCGAGTCCGGAGAAGTTCCATTCTGGAAGGATTTTTTGCCGGACGTCTCCAGCGCAGTTCGTCGCCATCTGCTTCAAACTTCACGCTTGGTTGTTCGGGCTTCAGGTTTTTAACTTTAGCGTTTTCAGTCACCTCAAATGAAATTAACACGCCTTGAAATATTTCGTCAGTTTGGTGAATCTTGAGCGAATACAGCCTGTCTTTAATTAAAACGAGGATGTTTTTTTCTTTTTCGGAGGATGCACCATTTGACTCTTCGCTGCCTGAAATTACTTCCAGGACTCGACCGTGGCAGATTCCTGATAAAAGTGAAATGCTGGAGGTCTGCGAAGAACTGGACATGAAAAAAGGGGGAATGTTCTTTTTGGAGTCAGGAGTTGGTTCTTAGTTAATCAGCGGCTTAAATTTTGATGCGCTCCACATATTCACCGGTACGTGTATCAATGCGCAGTTGATCGCCTTGATTGACGAACAAAGGAACATTTACGGAGTAACCCGTTGAGACTTCCGCTGGTTTTGATGCTCCTGTAACAGTGTTTCCTTTTTCGCCGGGCGCCGTTTCTGTCACTTCTAAAACAACAAAATTTGGTAACGTTAATCCTATCGAGCGACCCCGAAAAAAACATACATTAACCAACATGCTTTCGGTCAAATAGTTTGAGGCATCACCAACAACACTGCTTTCCAAACTAACTTGTTCATAGTTGTTGTTATCCATAAAATGGTAATCACCGTCTGTATATAAAAACTGCATTTCCCGATCTTCTGTGTCAGCAGGAGTCAGTTTTTCTCCAGACTTAAAGGTCCGGTCAAGCACTGCGCCGCTCATCATGTTGCGGATTTTAGTTCGCGTAAAGGCAGTTCCTTTTCCAGGTTTGACAAACTGAAAATCCACTACTACAAATGGGATGTCATCCAGTTCGAAGCGTAGTCCTTTTCTAATATCTGATGTTTCGTACACTTATTAAACTTTCGGTGAAAAATGAATTAAAGCTAAATATTTTCAGAATTTTTTAAACAAATAAATTTACAATTTAATAGTTTTGTAAAATCCCTGAAATCCATCCAGCACCTAAATCAACAATCCGGCATTATGAAAATTCCAGAGTATTTTTTGGTGCAGCGTGATTTTAAGTTTAGTACGAACTGCACAACAAATCGAGTTTATAATGGATAATTAACCAGTGCAGGCTTGGCTGAAAAGAGGATGATATTTAATCTCATGAGCTACGGATTTTTACGCAAAGAGCGCCTTTGCATGATGCTGAATATGGTTTTCCATGAAGCTTGCAATAAAATAATAACTGTGATCATATCCGCTTTGTAACCGTGCAGTCAGTGCTTGATTCTGCTTTTCGCAGGTTTTACGGAACATCTCAAAGTTGAGTTCTTTTTCCAAAAATGAATCATCTCCACCTTGATCGATTAGCATTGGGATTTCCAATTTTGTGGATTTAATCAACTCATTAGCATCATGTTTTTTCCACACTTCCCGGTTTTCACCAAGATAATTTGTAAATGCTTTTTCGCCCCACGGACATTGACTTGGTGCGCAAATTGGAGAAAAAGCGGAAACGGATTTGAAGCGTCCAGGATATTTTAAGGCCAAAGTCAGTGCTCCGTGTCCGCCCATGGAGTGGCCAAAAATGCTTTCACGTCCTTCCTGAACCGGAAAGTTTGAACGAATAATTTCCGGCAATTCCCGCATGATGTAATCCTCCATAAGGTAGTGTTTTTTCCATTTTTCTGTGGTTGCATTTAGATAGAATCCAGCGCCGGTTCCTAAATCATAAGCTTCATCCTCGCCTTCCACACCCGCGCCACGTGGACTTGTGTCCGGAACCACTAGCAAAATCCCGGATTCTGCGGCATATTGTTGGGCGCCGGCTTTTGTGATGAAATTTTCGTGATTACAGGTCAATCCGGAAAGCCAGTATAATACCGGTACAGTTCCGGATTCAGCCTGTGGTGGTAAAAAAACAGAAAATTTCATTTCGCCTCCGCAAGTCGCTGAAGGATGGCTGAACATTTTTGTCCAGCCGCCAAAACTTTTGTTCGCGGCAAGCTGTTCTATTTTAAGGTCTGACATTGCTTTTCTTGTAGAGATTAAAATAAAATCACTGAACGGATGCTTTTTCCTTCGTGCATTAAGTCGAATGCCCTGTTGATGTCTTCCAGTGGCATAGTGTAGGTCACGAACTCGTCCACTTTTATCTCGCCTTTCATATACATTTCCACGTATCCGGGCAACTGCGAACGTCCCTTCACTCCGCCAAAAGCAGAACCGCGCCAGACTCGACCGGTTACCAATTGAAAGGGTCGTGTTGAAATTTCCTGTCCGGCGCCAGCGACACCGATGATAATTGATTCACCCCAGCCCTTGTGGCAACATTCCAGTGCGGAGCGCATCAAATTGACATTGCCTACGCACTCAAAAGAATAATCAACTCCGCCATCGGTCAAGTCAACAAGAACTTCCTGAAGCGGTTTGTCATAGTTTTTCGGGTTCACGAAATCAGTCGCGCCGAGTTGACGCGCAAATTCTTCTTTGCCTTCATTGATGTCCACGGCAATGATACGTTCCGCTTTGGCTAAAACAGCTCCTTGAATCGCACCGAGTCCTACTCCGCCCAAACCAAAAACAGCCACCGACGCACCAGCCTCAACTTTTGCGGTATTCAAAACCGCGCCGATTCCGGTTGTAATTCCACAGCCCAGCAAACACACTTTTTCCAACGGAGCTTCCACGTTGATTTTTGCTACCGAAATTTCCGGCAAGACGCTATATTCGGAAAACGTCGAGGTTCCCATGTAATGAAACAAGGTTTTTCCGCCATAAGAAAAACGCGAGGTGCCGTCCGGCATCAAACCTTTGCCCTGCGTCAAACGGATTGACTGGCACAAATTTGTTTTTCCGGATTTGCAGAATCGGCACTCACCACATTCCGGAACATAAAGCGGAATTACATGGTCACTGACTTTCACACTGTTGACTCCCGCACCGATTTCTTCTACTACGGCTCCGCCCTCGTGACCGAGAATGGACGGGAAAATTCCTTCCGGATCATCTCCGGAAAGGGTGAATGCGTCCGTATGGCAAACTCCGGTGGCAACGTTACGGATCAGGACTTCTCCTGCTTTTGGACCTTCAAGGTCAACTGTGTCAACGTCCAGTGGCTTTCCTGACTCCCAGGCAATCGCTGCTCGTGATTTCATAATTTACTCCTGCTGAATTGTTTAGCTTTATGATGGTCCCGTAAAAAGTCATAATGACACCCATGTTTGTCATTCCCGCGAAAGCGGGAATCCATTATTTCAGATACTTACAAGTTCCTGGATTCCCGCTTTCGCGGGAATGACAACTAATTACGAATGCATCATTTATGATTAAGTTTAGTGTAAATAATTTTACTAAAAAAATTATCTTCATAAAGTTGCTTTTTGTTGGTTACAAATTATGCTTCAATAATGTTATAAAGACAAATAAATATTATTTACACTCACAAAAAAAATGTCCCAAACCGTTACCTCACGTTTAGCACCAACGCCAAGTGGTTATCTTCATCTGGGTAATGCGTTTAATTTTTTGCTGACCGCATTGCTTGTAGATTGGCAAGCTGGACACTTACATCTTAGAATTGATGACCTGGACGGCCCCCGGGTCGAGCGTTCTGCTGTGGAAGATATTTTTGTACAACTGGAATGGCTCGGAATCGACTACAATTCCGGACCTTCAGGTCCAGATGAATTGTTTAAACAATACTCACAACACACGCGCAAGGAGCGTTACCACGAAACACTTGAAATTCTTCGCAAATCCGGACACTTGTTTGCCTGCGAATGCTCCCGTTCAGAAATCAGACAACTTTCAAAAAGCGGGAGCTATCCTGGAACATGCCGTGACAAAGATCTCGATTTAATGGACGAAAATCTATCCTGGAGAGTTCATGTACCGGATCAAACTTATGTCAATTTCAAAACAATTACAGACACTTGTGAGAAAATAAATGTAGCACAGGCAATGGGTGATTTTATTGTCAAAAGGAAGGACGGAATTCCGGCTTACCAGCTTGCGTCTGTTGTGGATGATTTGGAACTTGGGGTAAATCTTGTAGTGAGAGGGCAGGATTTGTGGGCTTCCACAGCCGCGCAACTTTTTCTTGCGCAATGCTTAAATGATCAAAATTTTCCTGCAACTCGTTTTGTACATCATCGGTTAATTACAGACAATTCCGGAGCCAAACTTTCGAAATCCGCGGGTGCTCTTTCTTTAAAAGTTCTACGCGAAAAACATCATACACCAGTTTGGATTTACCAGGAAACCGCAAAGATACTTCAGCTTCCATTTGAGGAAATCCGGACACTTGATAATTTAAAAGAAGTTTTCCGGAGTGCGATGCTTCAAAAAAATGGATTGCAGACTATGCTGGTACAAGGGAAATAAAATCAAACAATAAATTTTACTTCCAGTATTTCAATCTCAATTTTTCCTTTGGGAATAGGAATAATGAGCGTATCTCCGACAGACTTTCCGATCAGGGCACGTGCAATTGGTGAAGAAATGGAAATTTTATTTTTCTTCAAATCAGATTCATCTGCACCAACAAGCTGATAATTACTTTCTTCGTCGGTATCAACATCCACGAAAGATACTGTTGCCCCAAACACAACTTTAGTTCCAGAAAGTTTCGCAATATCAATTACATTTGCAAGAGCCAACTTCGCATTCAATTCCTGAATCCTGCCTTCAATAAAACCCTGTTGTTCTTTGGCAGCATGATATTCCGCATTTTCCTTTAAATCACCGTGCTCCCTTGCGGTAGAAATTGCATTTATCACCGCAGGCCGATCTTTACTGGTCAATTGTTTGAGTTCTGCTTTCAAACTTTCGTAGCCCAGAATAGTCATGGGGTAAGACTCGCTCATGTAAAAAAAATATTGAAGATTATAAGTTAGTTGAAAAAATCAAGGACAAGAACCTTTTGAAACGACAAAACATCGTAGGTTAGACTAAGACATGAAAAAAATCAAGTTATGAAACTCAGCGTGAAGTCGGCATCACCCAATTGTATTGATTATGATAAACCGCAATCATTTCACCACGGTCGTCATCCGGCAAGTTGCGACGAATCACACGTGCTAAAGAGGAATTCATTTCCTGCAAATTCTGCATTGCATAGTAGTGTGAAGCCCTTCTATCCCAGCACTTTTTCACCTTCCGGGATTCACTGACTGAATCTGATGCTGAATAGAATGCCTGATATAATTGATTATCACTGCGTTCCGCAAAAAACAACGCCAAACCGGACTTGGCATCTTCGTGCAGAATAAAGGCTCGCTCAATCACACGATCAGCACAAGAAACCGGACCTGTGCTTACTTGGGCAAAACCAGGTATTTTTGAACATCCGGAAGCAAAAAATAAAATTCCTGAAACAAAAATCAGCCAATATGTTTTTTGTGAAATTATGAGCATTTTATTTTTTTTGAATTGATTGAAAAATATGCTGTTCAGAAAATCGTGTTTCAAAATTGCGAAACATGATTTCCTGCATAAATAAACTATTATTAGTTTCGTCAATTTATAAAGAAACTTTAGTCCAAATCTACAGATTTTTTTATTTCAGACGATTGTTATGTGCAACCTGTCTAAATTTTCTACCTCACCTTCCAAGCTATCTCCTCTCTTCAGGGGGCCGACTCCTGAAGGCGTTCCGGTAAAAATCAGGTCCCCCGGACATATTTCAAAAAAACTGGAAAGAGATGAAATAATTTCCGGAACAGAGCAAATCATCTCTGAAATATCTCCCTGCTGTCGTAGTTCTCCATTGACAGAGAGGGTAATTTTTCCACGTTCAAGGTGTCCAACTTCGCCTACTGAATGCACAGCGGAACAAGGCGCGGAATTGTCAAACCCCTTGGCGGTAGCCCAGGGACGTCCTTTCTTTTTAGCCTCACCCTGAAGATCACGACGAGTCAAATCAAAACCTACCGCATAACCAAAAACATAATCCAATGCCTCTGATGCAGAAACATGAGTCCCTTTTTTTCCAATTGCAACAACCAGTTCAATTTCATGGTGAAAATTCTCAGTAGCTAAAGGATATGGCAGCCGCGCCCCTTCCGGACAAACTGCATCTGCAGGTTTGCTGAAGAAAAATGGGGCTTCGCGTTCAGGATTTGCTCCCATCTCTCTAGCATGTTTTGCATAATTTTGACCCACGCAATATATTCTGTGTACAGGAAAACTGTCTTCTGTTCCGGCTACCGCTACTGCCGGAATTTCTCGCATTTCAAAAACGTAATTCATTATTCTACCTCCAGATTTGTTGATAATATTTTTTTAAAAACATAATGGATGGTCCCGTAAAAAGAGTATTAACTTAACTTACTGATATTTCGAAATATAATGCATATTAAGCTTGTCTATTCCAACACAATATATCATAATATGTCAGTATTATCAATCAGATAAGAATGTTTTATTATGTTTCACGAAAAGACAACAAACAGTTATCACTCACATCGAAGTTGAGTCAGCGGACAAACACGATGCAAACGCGCTATTGCTTCCCTTGAAAAACACAGATAAACAAGATATGTCACCAAAAGAACTTCTCGCTGATTCTCTTTACGGCAGTGACGATAATGTAATAAGGGCATCTCTAAAAACCCATTTTAATTGAATTATCTTAAATAATGTTTGTATAATGCCACAGTTAATGAGATAATATTAAACAATATCAGCAACTAACGCAAACATATAGAGGCGCCATGATGGTTTTTTTTGATTTTGAATTTAAAATGGATGACATTAAGAAACATCAACCCCCTTTGCAAAAACTCAATAAGGTCATAGATTGGGAAATCTTTCGTCCCATCTTAGAATCAGCATTATTGAACAAAAGCAAAGTGAAAGGTGGTCGTCCACCATTTGATAAATTACTGATGTTTAAGATCATTATATTACAACGCTATTTTAACATATCGGATGATCAAACAAAGTTTCAAATAAAAGATCGACTCTCTTTTATGGATTTCTTGAATTTAGAATTATCAGACAAAATACCTGATGCCAAGACGATATGGTTTTTTAAAGATCAACTGTGTAAAAAGGGACTCACGGAGAAACTCTTTGATTTATTCACAGAAACTCTCAACTCCAAAGGTATAATAGCCAAAGAAGGCTCCATGGTTGATGCCTCATTTGTTGATGTACCCAAACAACGAAACAACAGAGAAGACAACGCAATCATCAAAAAAGGAGCAGTCCCCATTAGTTTAGCTAAAAACAAAAATAAACTAGCACAAAAAGATACTGATGCTAGATGGATAACTAAAAATAATGAGAGGCATTTTGGCTACAAGAATCACATAAACGCAGACAAAAAAACCAAGCTCATAAACAACTATTCCGTTACCAATGCCAGTACTCACGATTCAGTAGAACTAGAAAATCTAGTCAACAAAACAGATAACAGCCTTTATGCAGACAGTGCCTATCGTTCAGAGCATATAGAAACACACTTAAAAGAAATCAGCTGTACCTCAGAAATACACGAAAAAGCATATCGCAATAAAGCACTCTCAGAAAATCAGAAAAAAACAATGCCGGTAAATCCAAAATCAGAGGTAGAGTTGAACATATATTTGGTTTTATGACTAACTCCATGAATGATGCTCTACACTTGAGACAAATTGGACAGCAGAGAATTACTGCTACAATTGGTTTTGTTAATCTTACCTACAACCTATTCAGATTTGAACAACTGATGAGGTTAAATAAAGCATGAAATCATTGTTAAATGATTGTTTTATTAAGAAAATACAACAAAACTTTTGTGGAACCAACAAAATACACCGTTTCACTCAATCTTGAAATTGAATATCAATATATTCGAAAACAAAATTCATAATCCTCAAAAAAAACACTCATAACTTCATCGCAAAACCAGACAAAAATTGATTGAAATCTGGTTTCTACATGAAATTGACTGAAATCTGGTTATTAGAGATGCCCTAAATGCTGTTTGTGTAGTTATTAACACAATCTACAGCTAACACGAAGCTGGGTGATTATTTTTTTCTCCTAAATGCATCCGTTATCATGCCAGAATTCTCTCTCCAACGAAAGCATTCTGTTTATCCTTTAATTCAGTAACTTACTGATAATCCATCTTTCCTGGGATCAGAACCTCCAAAAAGCACCCCTTCTTCATTGTCTCTGACAATTATTTGACCCCCTCCGAATAAACCCCGGTCAATTCCGGAAATTACAGAGATAGAGTGACCTTTTAACTTCAAAGCCGCAATAACATCGGGATTTAATGAATCCTCAGCAAATACAGTGTCATTTTCGATGCTGACACTAAATCTTCCAGAGTCTAAAGCCTCCTGAGGGTTCATACCAAAATCAATCATGTTGGATATAACTTGTAAATGGCCTTGGGGTTGCTGGAACCCACCCATTACACCTAAGCTGCTTACAAGATTGCTGTTCTTAGTAATCATGCATGGAATGATAGTGTTGTAGGGTCTTTTATTTGGTTCAAGGAAGTTTGGATGTTCCGGTTTAGTGGAAAATAGAGATCCTCTATTCTGCAGGGCTATTCCAGTTTCAGGGACAACTAATCCGGTTCCGAAGCCTTGATAGAGACTGTTTATTAATGAACAGGCATTCCCATTTCCATCAATAACTGATACATAAACTGTGTCTCCGTGCTGGTTAAATTTACCTCTGTTGTATACCCTGCAGACTGAATCTTCCTTAATTTCATTAAATCTCTTCTTTGCATAGCTTTTAGATAGAAGTTCTTGAACAGGGATATCCACTTTTTCCGGGTCAGCTACGTACCAAAGAGCGTCCTGGAAGGCAATCTTCATGGCTTCAATTTTGTAATGAAGTTGAAGTACAGGGTCAATATCTGAATTAACTAAATCAATATTTTCAACAATGTTTAATGCGATTAATGCAGCGATTCCCTGGCCATTAGGAGGACATTCCCATACATCATAACCTCTGTAATTCGAAGAAATGGGTCTGACCCAGCTACTGGAATGGAGAGAGAAATCTTCTTCACAAAGCCATCCGTTGAACTTTTGAACATATTCAGAAATTTTTTCAGGTAGGACTCCTTCATATATATATGACCTCCCATTTTCAGATATCCCTTTGAGTGTTCTATTAAGATCCGGCAAAACAACCTTCTCTCCAAAGTCTGGAGTTCGACCGTTTGGCAAAAATTCACATCTCTTGTTGATTGATAATTTTTTCCCCGCAAGCTTCCAGGAATTTGCAGTTATTTCGGAAACACCAAATCCATTTTGTGAATAATCAATGGCTGGAACCAATACTGTGTCCAATGAAAAAGCGCCAAATTTTTTCTGAAGTTGATCCCAGGCATCAACGCAACCTGGGACACTTACTGCCATCCCTGAGTATGGTCCTTCCAGTGGGATTGAATCCATTCCCATATTTCTTAAGTCATCAATATCAGTTCTCATTGACGATCTTCCGCTGCCATTCAGAGCCTCGATTTTTTTTGTCTTTGAATCATATATCAGGGCAAAAACATCTCCTCCTACTCCCGTGGACATTGGCTCTACAACATTTAAAACCGATGCGGCGCAAACTGCTGCATCAACTGCATTCCCTCCCTTCTTCAACATGTCAAGCCCGGCATTTGCCGCTAATGGATTACTTGTGGCCACAGTTCCATTAAGACCCAGAGTAGCAGATCTTCTGGAGTCATATTTGTAATTTGGATTATTAATCATCTGGACCTATGGTTGAAGACATCTGTCAGGGCAACACCAAGCAAATTCCAACAAGGCAATATTGAATTCTCAGTCTTTATGTTACCCTGAATGATAGTTTGACGCAATAAAAAGCGATTTTACACTTCCAAGATACATTACAAATAACTTTCCACACTATTGCTATAAAAACAAATTGATGTTACTTGTTTGTGTAGAATTAAAAGTGAAAAAATAAACAATTCTAAATTGCATAATTTAAGAGGATATCTATGTACGCAGTCATTTTTGAAGTGCAACCTAAAACAGAATTTAAAGCCCAGGATTATTTTGATTTGGCAGCTGAGTTACGTCCTGAACTAGAAGCAATAGACGGATTCATTTCAGTAGAACGTTTCTCAAGCCTCTCCGACGAGGGTAAATTTCTCTCCATTTCCTTCTGGAGAGACGAGGAATCCCTGAAGCGGTGGCGTGAGCATTACCAGCATCGACAAGCCCAACAAAAAGGTCGTGGAGAAATTTTCAAGGATTATCGTATCCGAGTTGCCAAAGTTATCCGGGATTATGGAATGACGAACAGAAAAGAAGCCCCATAACATCTCAGTTTGTCCCATTTTAGAATCAGAGTTGTTAAACAAGAACAAGGGCAAAGGAGTCGTCCCCCATTTGACAAACTGTTGATGTTCAAGATCCTTATCTTGCAGCGCTATTTTAACCTTTCGGATGATCAAACAGAGTTTCAGATAAAATATCGTCTCTCTTTTATGGATTTTTTGAATTTAGAACTGTCAGACAAAATACCTGATGCCAAGACAATCTGGCTGTTTAAAGAACGACTGAGTAAAAATGGACTCACAGAGAAACTTTTTGATTTATTTACTGAAACTCTCAATGCCAAAGGTATCATAGCCAAAGAGGGCTCCATGGTTGATGCCTCATTTGTTGATGTACCCAAACAACGAAACAACAGAG
>Ga0208879_1000381_pt1 | contig 46020 bp, 43 predicted proteins | sample Knorr_S15_td_Bot_FD_185605 | JGI IMG/M metagenome (GOLD analysis project Ga0208879, IMG submission 185605) | Marine microbial communities from Southern Atlantic Ocean transect - Knorr_S15_td_Bottom_ad_5009_LV_A (SPAdes) (version 2) | ecosystem: Environmental > Aquatic > Marine > Oceanic | place... | reverse complement strand
ACCGCAGCCGACTGTGAAGGTGCCGCGGCGACTATGAAGGTGCCGCGGCCGACTTGAACAAGAACCAGCCCTCATAAAAGGGGGCGCTACATCCAGGTTCGCTTCACTGAACAGTCCCGGTAAGAACCAGGTGACGCCCAGCATGGTCACCGCGAGAATAACCCAGCGACTGGTTGTCAAAAATATGCCCGCACTGACAATCATCACATAGACACCAAAGCCACTCATAATGTCATTAGTGACCAGGCTAAAGGCAATGCTGTCTACCTGCAGGACGCAAAGCTCACCGAATGTCATGAGATTAGTCAATCGAGCGGGATAATTGATGAATCGATGGAAACAGGAAATGATGATAAAACTTACCGTGACCGCCAACGCAAACATCGTTGCGGTCAGTCGCATTTCGCCTTCCAGCGTCAAGTAATTGATGACACTCAGTACGCCGTAGAGAAGCGCAACCAATATGGTCTTGATCCAGGCAAGATCCCGGTGCGTTTCATCCAGCGATACTTGTACATGACGATTGAGCTCGTCAGATGAAACATTAATATCATCGTGAACAAATTCTGATGGTTTCAATCTGACTTTCTTAATGCCTAAACAAATATGATAGACGCGCCCTATGGTGAAAGCGAGTAGACGAAACTTTTCAGGCCTGTTACCTGGTCTCCAAATACGTAAAATCAGGAAATGATTTCAACCATCAAACTATTGAGTTCTTTATTGCTGGTATGCAGCGTCCACGTCTTCGCCGGATCATCGATGGAAGATCTGATACGGGAAGGTACCCTGCTTCGACTGCAGGGTGACTTTGCAAGCGCGGAAAAAATCGAATCTGCGCTGATCAATAGCTACGAGGAACCGGTCGGTCATGTATTCGCACTTAATACCATTATCACGCATTTAACCTGGGATGATACAACCACCCTCTTTGATGCCTCCCTCGCTTCTCATGCAAACAAAACCCTCGATTGGTGCGATCAAAAATTGCGGGCCGATCCCACTAATGTCAAAGCCAACTATTATTGTGGCCAGGCACATTTTGCGCTCAGCTATTATCATGCCTTGAAGGAGCATTACTATCAGGCCGGTAAACATGGCAGCCGCTGCATTGAGCATCTGGAACGGGCGCTACTTCAAGAGCCCACACTGGTTGATGCAAAAATGCACCTGGGAGTCGCCTACTATGCTGCCGACAATCTTCCGCCCTTTATCAAAATGTTCAGTCGGCTGCTGTGGTTTGTCCCCACAGGAAACTCGAAAAAAAGTCTGCCTTACCTGCAGGACGTAATGGAGCGCGGCGACCAATACCGCGACGTCGCGCGATACATCTACAGCGTAATCCTGTTGGACGATCCCGATTTTCGCGCAGATTCTGAAAGACAACTCCGACAACTTGTTTCACTCTACCCGCGAAACAAGCGATTTCAGCTGCGCTTGATCTCCGTGTTACTCATGCGGCACAATTATTTCGGTACATTGGAAGCCGCCAATGCTTACTTGAATAATGACGTCCCACCCATCGAACCCGATCTTAGCCTGGCGAAAATCTGGATGGTGCGCGCTTACCTGGGTTTGAATCAGCCAGATGAAGCGGCAAAGCTGTTCTCGGAAATAGAAGTGGTATTTGCAGCCTCAGAGGATGATCTTCCAGGGTGGAGTATTGCCTGGTACCTGTTAACTTCAGGCCAGCTTCATGATCTGGCTGAAAGAAGACACCAGGCCCGGGAAGTCTATGCCGACATCATTTCCCTCGGAAGAACCGCGTATGTCAATGAGGTCATTGTCGATGCTGCCCGCGCTGGACTGCTCATTCCCTACCAATCGACGGCACCCTAGTGACACACATGATCAGCGTTATCATCCCAACCCTGAATGAACAGGACCATATCGCGGCCCTGCTGACACAACTTGAGAGCCAGACTGATGTGACGCTGGAGATTATTGTTGCAGACGGCGGCTCAACTGACAGGACCCGACAAATCGTCACCGACACCAAAATCTGTCTGGTCGAATCACTACCCGGCCGCGGCAAGCAGATGAATGCAGGGTCTCGATCAGCTACAGGAGAATATTTCCTGTTCCTGCACGCAGACAGCCGGCTCAGTCACGATCAACAATTATCTGAAGCGCTTGCACATCTGAGCCAATATCAGGGTGTGATCGCTGGTCATTTCCCATTGCTGTTCGATGCGACAGACGGCGCGGTCGCCAAAGGACTAAAGTTTTTCGAGGCGAAAACACGGCTCAACCGCCCGGGAACTTTCAACGGCGATCAGGGTTTGCTGATTCGCCGAGACCAATTCAACTTGCTGGATGGATTCTCTGAAAAATATACCTTTCTGGAAGATCAGGATTTTGGCCAGCGATTTTCAAAATCAGGGCGATTCATTACCTTACCCTCACCTTTGATGACCAGTGCACGCCGATTTGAACAGGAAGGGTTTCGCGAGCGCATTATTCTGAATACCATGATCATGGGTATGTTTCACCTTGAACTAGACAGATTTTTTGAAGCTGCCCCAGAGGTCTATCAAGAAAATACCTCAGAATCGAAACTCGACCTGAGCCCGTTTTTTCAATTGGTGCAATCGGTGGTGTTCACAGGAGGCCTCTTCACTAACGTAAGGCGGTGCTATGGTCTCGGACGCTACGCCGCCAAAAATTTGTGGCAGGTTTTTCTCTGGTTAGGACTGCGACGCAACGATACGCAATCGTCATTACAAAACTATAACCGTTTCATTGAACCAATGACGAACAATCCCATGGGTTATTTTCTTGGCATGATGGTCGTGCTTGTTTGGTTCTTCACAACAAAAACCTGGGTAGCTATTCGTTCAGGGAACCTCTGATTAAAGTCGGAATGCCGCATCACTCTTTCCGCGATGACCGCGTTGAACCCGTACTCATATCTCCGTGCGAGTTCGCCTGGTCCTCACGAAAATATCCAATTAATCAGAACTTCCCGAGGTAGATCATCTTCGTAGAAACCTGCCTGCCTTCGACGACTATTTCCCGCAGCGGCACCCTCGGTGGACCAATAATCGGTCCCAGGCTATCCCTGTCGACATCAAATGCCGGTGACGCGGTCAGGTACAGATTGTACTCAGCGTGCACTTCAAATTCTGTATGAAAGTGGCCGCAAAATACGTGACTGATTTGACTAGCAGCAATGGCCGTGTCCACGACATCACGGTTCAACAAAGGATAATTGGTATCCATAAAGCCACCGGAAATCTCCCGGGTCGGATGATGAATAAACAGGATTGAGTCGGGACGAATCTCTTCGTTTTGTAAAAACAACAATTGATCTTCGGGAAGCCGCGTCGACGCCGTATTAACAAACACCAGATCGATTTCATTGAGCGCAATCTTCTCGCAAAAGTCGGGATTGATGTTCAACCCACCCTTAAAGACTTCAAACAATGCGACTGGGTCATCGTGGTTGCCCGGAATGACGATATGCGGGATGTCAGCTGGCAGTGATGCCCGAATCCACTCATAGACTTCTCGATTCCCATCCTCCCCTGGCAAGTCTCCGGTAAGGACCAGCAAATCAGGCCCTATTGACTTGCTATAAGCGATCAGTTCAAGGAAATTCTCACTTACACGCATATCTCCTGTAACGGGGATGTGCGTATCCGTAATCTGGTGTATGAGTGTCACTAGTCTCGCCAAAAAGTCGTTTTCCAGCCAGCGTTTTCAGTATCAAGAATCTGCTCTGATTGTTCGGCCACATCTTCCCAGGTTGCGTCCAGTCCCAGATCGACGCCCTTGTTAGAAAAAATCATGTCGGACGCGAACAGACCCCGGGCGGCCTGAATAATTCGCCCATTGGGAGCATCTTCAGACGCCATGTAAAGTACAGCCGGGCTCACCAGTTTGGGATGATTGATGGCATCCGGATCATCGGCATTAATTTCGCTTCCCGGAACACTCGCGGTCATTCGGGTTGCGGCACCTGGCGACAGACAGTTCACGCGGACATTGTGTGATGCGCCTTCGCGAGACAGGTTGTTCATCAACCCGACCATCCCCATTTTTGCTGCACCGTAGTTCGACTGGCCGAAACTCCCGAGAATTCCCGATACCGATGAAGTGAAAATAATTCGCCCATAGTTCTTTTCATACATGATTGGCCAGGCATGCCAGGTGACGTAAGCGCTGCCATTTAAATGCACATTAATCACCAGGTCCCACTCATCCAGCGTCATTTTCTTGAACGACTTGTCACGAAGAATACCGGCATTGTTAATCAGGATATCGACTGTGCCATACTCCTTGACGGCTGTTTCGACAATCCGTTTAGCGCCCTCACGATCCGATACCGAATCTTTATTGGCAACCGCCTCACCGCCAGCCGCCCTGATCTCTTCAACCACCAGATCAGCGGCATCGCCCTGACCCGAGCCATCTACAGAGCCGCCAAGATCGTTGATGACGATTTTAACCCCCAAATCCGCCAACAAAAGCGCGTGCTCTCTACCCAAACCACCTCCCGCACCGGTGATGATTGCAACTTTTCCATCAAAACTCATAGCTTCAGCCTCTTATTTTCCCTAGGGAACGTCTAATTAAAGTCGGTATGCCGCATCACAATTTCGCCATAACTGCGTCAGAGGCTACTCAGAAATTAGTTAACTTACAGCATGTTAACAAATTTCTTCCGCTCGCCTCTTCCGGTGTGCCGGACCACTTGTTCTGACAAAAATATCCTCTTAATCAGAGGTTCCCGAGCCCTTATATAGCAGATAAGATTCAGGACATACCCAATGAAAGCAGATTATCCAGGGGCTGATACAACTCCTCCAGATAGTCCACATCTTCTTCATCTAACTCAATGGATGCAGACTCCATTAGCTGCATGATTTGTTCGACCTTTGACACACCAACAATTGGCGCGGTGATTTCCTCTTTGCCGCACAACCATGCGAGCGAAATTTGTGCCGGTGTCTTACCGTACTTTTCGGCGACCTCATTGACCCGCTCCGCTATCTTGAAATCCATCTCTCCCTGGTAAAGACTTCCTGTCCTCGCCCTGTCCTGACCCTTCGATCTATTGGTCGTACCACCATCAAGACTTCCCTTGTAAGCACCTGCGAGAATACCCCTTGCGAGCGGCGACCAGGGCGTTAATGCGATTCCTTCTTTAGCACAATAACGATTCATCTCTCGCTCTTCTTCACGATAAATCAGGTTGTAGTGATTCTGCATGGAGACGAATTCCGTCCAGCCGTGCAATCGGGCCGTCATCTGCATTTCAGTGAACTGCCACGCAAACATCGTGGATCCACCCAGGTATAGAACTTTTCCGGCCCTGACCAGATCGTGAAGCGCTTCCAATGTCTCCTCGATGGGCACCTGTACATGCAGCGGCACGCCATGTGGATGCCGATGAATGACAAGATGATCTATGTAGTCATGGCCTAATCGCTTTAGCGATGCATCGACCCCTTCCATAATATGCTTGCGAGACAAACCGCCCTGATTCGGCCCGGCGCCTAGCGGCATAGCGATCTTGGTTGCCAACACATAACTTTCTCTTGGCAACATATCTCGAAGCAGCTTACCCACGACCTCCTCGCTGGCACCTATACCGTAAACATCAGCACAATCGAAGTAAAACAGGCCATGATCGATGGCAGCCTTGAAAATCGGCTTGGCATCGTCATAGCCAAGGGTCCAGTCGCCCTGATGGCCACGCCCAGGTTCACCGAAATTCATGGTGCCAAGACAGATCTCCGAAACCCGGAGTCCGGATTTTCGGCCTAATTGGGTCGATTTCAGCATTGGCTTCCTCATTAATACGCTGGGAGTCGCAGTTTACCAGCGGATGGTGATACTTCGCATCTGCTATTACAATGCCGGACCAACGAAATTTTTTGGATATTAAATGACCTACCAAACCCTGCTTTTCGATGTCGCCAGCGGCATCGCTACCATTACCCTCAACCGTCCTGACGCAGCCAATGCAATGAACCCAACCATGGCCAGGGAATTGAGTGATATCGCCATCCGTTGCGATGATTCCCCGGATATTCGCGCCGTCGTGATACGCGGCTCTGGCAAAATGTTCTGCGCCGGAGGAGATTTGGGCGTGTTCGCGGAAGCTGGCGACAACGTCTCTGCGGTTATCAAGGAAATGGCCGGTGACCTGCATATGGGTATTTCAAGACTGACTCGGATGAATGCCCCGGTCATCGCCGCCGTCAATGGTACCGCTGCAGGTGCGGGATTCAGTCTCGCCATCGCTGCTGATCTGGTGATCTCTGTCGATACCGCAAAATACGTGATGGCCTATACCAATGCCGGGCTTTCCCCGGACGGCAGCTCCACGTACTTTACACCGCGACGCATAGGAGACCGAAGAGCACGAGAACTGATGTTAACCAACCGGGTTCTCTCTGCTGCAGAAGCGCTTGATTGGGGCCTGATTAATCAGGTTGTCAGCAAGGACGACTTCGATGAAACTGTGGGCAAGCTTGCTGCCTCAATCGCCGAGGGCCCTACTCTCGCGTACGGTCGGGTAAAGTCCTTGCTCAACGCTTCCTTCGACAATGGTCTTGAAACTCAGATGGAGCTCGAGACTCGCGGAATCTCTGATATGTCAAAAACCGACGACGGCATCGAGGGTATCCAGGCATTTCTCGCTAAACGTAAACCCAACTTCAAAGGCTCATAACACGTCTTTCTCCGACGACAGGTTCCGCCCATGCTAAAAGAACATGATGCAATAGAATTTAACTACGGCGCGGTAACACCAGATATTCATGACTCGACCAGTTGCCCCGATCATCCTACGACGCCATGTTCCTGCTGCTCACCTGCTTTCGCTGATCTGGTCCGCGATGCTGACTGGACGCCAATGACTGATCCCCAGGCATGGCTGGCCAAAGGCAAAGATCGAGCCCTATACACACCCAGCAGCACAGTCATCCTGGTGAATGCGAAGATTCTGACGATGGATGATGAAATGCCTGAAGCAACCTGCATTGCTTTCGCCGACGGACGAATCCTGGGGGTCGGCGAAGCCGCAGACATGGCCTTGCTCGAAGACCCCAACGCAGAGATTATTGATTGCGAAGGCAGGACAATTCTGCCGGGGTTTATTGAGCCTCATTTTCACTTTTTACCCTGCTCGACCATGTCACAGATAGAAAATATCGGCCCTTTTCGCTACGAGACTGTTCAAGGTGCTATCGATCGGCTGATTGAGGTCGCCAAAGATGTGGGACCCAACGAATGGATTATGGGGCGACAGTTCGACCCCTCACTCCAGGAAGGCCCTGATCTGTTAACCCGAGACTTACTGGACACAGTGAGCGTGGAAAAACCAGTATTTGTCTACAATGCGTCGATGCACTTTGGCTACTGTAATAGCAAGGCACTTGAAATCGCCGGTATCCACAAAGACACACCAGACATTCCAAACTCACCCTACGGCCGGGATGAAAATGGTGAGCCTAATGGCGTACTGATTGGCGGCGGCGCCTATACGTCGGTGATCCGTCATAACCAATCCGCAAAAAAAATAGATCTGGTCGGCAACAGCCTGGACGTTATCTCACGCGCCAATAGCCTCGGTATTACGATGTTTTGTGATCAGGCGACCGGTATGACCAGGGGAGTGAAGGAGATCGAAATTTACAATACGCTTGCGGAATCCCCACAGATGACGGCCCGTTTACGTTACTCGCTCAGCTATGGGATACAGGACAAATGGGATGAGTATGATATCGCCTGCGGTGATGGCAATGAGATTGTTCGCTGCACGGCATGGAAGATCGTCGCCGATGGCTCGAATCAGGGTTTCTCCGGATTGCAGCGAGAACCCTATCTGTACAGGGACGATGTGGGCTTACCCTATGTCGACGCGAACGCCCTGACAGAGATGGTCATTGATCGAGCAAAACGCGGCTGGGCGCTCGCCATCCATGCCAATGGAGACAAGGCGATCGACAATGTGCTGGATGCCTATGAAGCTGCTTATGAGCAAGGTTTGCTAACAAATACACCCTGCCGCATTGAGCATTGCTCCATTCTTCATGATGAGCAGATAGAACGTATCGCAAAAATGGGTTTATCTCCCAGCTTCTTGATCGGACATGTTTATTATTGGGGGCAGGCGATGCGGGACAAGGTTTTTGGCCACACCAAAGCAAGCTTATTGGACAGAACAGCTTCCTGTGAAGCAAAAGGCATACGCTGGACGCTCCATTCTGATGAGCCCGTCAGCGAAATGGGGCCACTACGCTGTGTTGAAAACGCCGTGACAAGAAAAATGTGGAAAGAGCCGGGCACCATATTGGCGCCGCAAGAGTGCGTTTCCGTGGAAGCGGCACTGCGATCAATTACCAGGGACGCAGCCTGGCAATGCCATTCAGACCATGAAGTCGGTACGCTTACCGAGGGTAAGTTCGCTGACCTGGTGATCCTGGATGCAGACCCCAGAGAGGTTGACCCAAACGAGATCGGCAATATTTCAGTACTGGAGACCTGGATGGGAGGTAGACGTGTTTACGCTGCATCCCCCTGAAAGGTAAAACACTGATAGGCATTCTTGAACCTACCAGGCGAACTTACTCTGGCCAGATCGACAACGTTAACGGCAACCTGATCGCGTGGAAAGGTGTGACAGGCAACCCGCGGTCATAAAAAAGGCGATCATTTGATCGCCTTTTTCTATTACTACTGTCAACTGCTATTACGTGACAACGATAATATTGGAAGCCTGAGGGCCTTTTTTGCCTTGAGTCACTTCGAATTCAACGGCTTGACCTTCTGTCAGGGTTTTGAAACCTGAGCTGGCGATTTCGTTGTAGTGAGCGAAGACATCAGGGCCATCGGTTTGTTGAATGAAGCCGTAGCCTCGTGTTTCGTTGAACCATTTAACGGTTCCAGTGCTGGTGTTAGACATAATCTAATCCTGTATAAAGTTTAATGTGCCTTCCAATTGGAAAACGGAACTCAGGCCAGGATGGCAAGCATCTGGGCCAAAAGTTATGAATAGCGTGAAACAGACGAATACTTGAAACTGCAGGACGAGTGATTAACTTGAAATGAAGTGGGGTATCAGGAGCTCTTGCTGGGCGCGGATTTTACAGACATAAAGATCGAAGTCAACGATTTTTACAGGCAACGATTCGAATCGTAACAAAACGCGCACAAGCCCGGCACAAGGGGTTATTGGCTTGAATGCAACCCGCCAGGGTACCTGACTAGCGGCTGGACACTCGAAACAACCAGGTGCTCGCCATCTGTTCATCGGTGGCCTCGCTGAATTGCGGGTATTTACTACCGACTGCAGCAAGCACTCCCCCCAGGTCCAAATCATTAGCCCGGGTGAGCATCACCGGATAGACTTTCTCCCCAACCCTGACCCGTGCACGCCCGTCCTTCATGACATAAGCTGGCCAATCCTTGGTAGCCGCATCCTGGGCAGGCACATAAAGATCACCCTCATAAACAAAACACACTGTGGTTACCGAGTGCGGATTACCGATGCGAGTTTCCACAGCAATCAGGGAATGCTCACTGGTAAAGGCCCAGTCTGCAGGGTACGACACCTCTTCGCCGCTGAGTTTCGTGCCTGAAATCAATCCAATGGGGTCCGTGCGAAACTGATAGGCGATATAGGTTACGAACAACAGCGTTAATACAATATGAGAAAGAATCTTTAAGATTTTCATTTGTTTTTCCTGGTAACCACGACGGGTAATGATTGATATCCTTTGATGAGGGTTGATCGATTTCGAACGGGTGCACCGACCAGCTCGATGTCTTCAACCCTGGTCAGTAATTCTTCCCAGAGTACTCGTAACTGCATCTCAGCCAGCCTGTTGCCCATGCACCGATGGATGCCAAATCCAAAGGACAAATGCTGGCGTGCATTGGCACGATCAATCTGAAATTCATGGGGCGCATCGAACACCTCCGGATCACGATTCCCGGAGGCATACCACATGGCAACCTTGTCACCTTTGCTGATCTTGTGACCTTCAAATTCCACGTCTTCAAGTGCTGTTCTACGCATGTAACTGATGGGTGTCTGCCAACGAATAATCTCTGCTACCATGTTTCGAATCAGGCCTGGATTTTCTTTTAGCTTCCGGAACTGATCCGGATATTGGTTCAACGCAAGTACACCGCCAGAAATTGAGTTGCGAGTTGTATCGTTACCACCAACGATCAAAAGCAACAAGTTCCCAAAAAACTCTTCTCTCGGCATGTTGCGAGTCGCATCACCCCGCAACAACATCGATATAAGATCATTGCCAACCGGATTGTCTTTTCTGGCATTCCAGAGTTCGGTGAAGTAGGCACGGCACTCATCAAGTTCCTGGTTTCGCTGTTCCAACGATTCAATGATGCCTGAATCAACACTCGCCGTGGCAATGTCCGACCACCGGGTTAACCGGTGACGTTCTTCGAAGGGAAAATCAAACAAGGTAGCCAGCATTTGAGTGGTCAGATCTGTTGATACTTTTTCCACCCAGTCAAAGGTCTCACTAAAAGGTAGATCGTCGATGATTCGACTGACCCGCTCCCGGATTACAGATTCAAGAGCTGCCAGGTTTTTCGGACCCGTGACCGGTGCAACAACTTTTCTCTGCTCATCGTGGCGGGGCTGATCCATTGAGATAAAGTTGTTGTTGCTAGTGTAGTCCTCATCAACAAATGTCACCGAGGGTTCGGATGAAAACTGCTGATGGTTGGCGTCAATCTTTCGGATATCGGCATATCGGGTTATTGACCAGAAGGGGCCGGCATAGCTGTGTTCGTGGTAGTAGATCGGCGCTTCGTTGCGTAATCTTTCGAGGTACGGGAAATGTGTGTTTTCTTCAAACAATCGACGATCAGTGGGATCAATATCCTGTAGAGGCTGGCTATAGGCGAGATCGCGTTCTCGGTCGAGCCGCTCGAGATCAGCCTGGGCATAACTATTCACTGGACTGTCTGCCCGATTTTCTTTTCATGCGCGCAACATAGGCGGGTGACGACTCAAAATCAATCCAGCCCGTGTCGAGCCCTGAGGTGTAGCCGCCATCAACGGGAATATCGACTCCATTCAGCCAGCCGCACTCGCCGATGACCAGGAATTCCAGAACCTCGGCAATATCATTGGGCTGAGCTGCGCGCTGCGTCTGTGCAATTGTCCAGTCACTGTGTTCCCGCGTCATTAATGATTCAAATTCAGGATAAAGCGGTGTTGCTATTGGCCCGGGGCTTACCGCATTGATCCTGAATTTTCCAAGAATGCCGGAACCCGCCTGCCGAAGCGTGTAAGCCGTGACACACTTTTTGGAAAAGCTGTAAGGATCCCGCCGCCAGTAGTGATCGTTGTTAGCCTCACACCAGGCGATGCCCTCACTCATCGACCGGGTTTCCAGCAACGGTTTCAGCAGATCATATTTGGCCAGCCAGTCACGGCCTGCGACAGACGAAACAGAAACAATACCTGCACCCTCATCCAACCTGGGGATGAGCGACTCCGTTAAGTGACGCAACCCAAAAAAGTTCACTGCCAGAACCTGAGCGGCTTCTGCGGATTGAGCGATTCCGGCAACGTTGGCAAGCCCACTGATCCCAGCCGGTAATTTTGCGACAGCGGCATCAATCGAATTCTCGTTCGCCAGATCGCATGCAATATAGGTGCAGTTCGGAACGCCATTATCATCTGCATGACGATCAAGATTGAATACCCGGCAGCCTCGTTCACTCAACCGACTAACCAACGCTTTACCTACTCCTGATGAGCCACCGGTTACTACAATGTCAGGTTGTTCCTGCATCTAATCTAATCTGGAAGACCCAACACCCGTTTGCCAATGATATTCATCTGTACTTCATTGGTGCCCCCGTAGATCGTCACTGCGCGATCCCGAAGCCAGCTACGTGTCGAATCAACCTCGGTCTGGGTAAACCCATCGCCTTCCCAGCCAGCGCCTGCCAGGCCCCGCAATTCGGATTTCAGGGCTGATCCTTCCTTGGCAACCGTAGACCCAACTAATTTGAAGATCGACGTGGTCGCCCCGGGTGCTTTTCCGGATCGACTTTCTTCGGTGACTCGTTGAATTGTTAATTGCAGGGACTTCTCCAGCATGGTTTGTGCCGTAATTTTATCTCTGGCTTCACTATCGGCTACTTTCCCGTCTATTTCGCCAAGATACTGCTTCGCAATTCTGGCGTATGCATTAACCGACTTGCCCTTCTTCTTGGTCTTAACCGACGATGCTGAACGCTCGTATTGCAATAAACGTTTTCCAACTGTCCAGCCTTTATTCAGCTCGCCAACCAGATCATCACGTCGCGCAACAGCATCATCAAAGAAAGTTTCACAAAACGGTGAAGAACCGGAAATCAAAGCAATAGGTTTTACGGTCACACCAGGCTGATTCATTTCCAGCAGAACGAAACTGATGCCGTCATGCTTCGAGGCATCGGGGTCCGTTCTGACCAGGGCAAACATCCAGTCAGCGTGCTGGGCACCCGATGTCCAGATTTTTTGACCATTGATCACAAATTGGTCCCCGTCTAGCACCGCTCTGGTTTGTAAGCTGGCAAGGTCAGAACCCGAACCTGGCTCGCTGTAGCCCTGACACCAGTGAACCTCTCCGGTCACGATCTTCGGCAGATGTCGTTGTTTTTGTTCTTCAGTCCCAAACTCAAGCAATGTGGGGCCGATCATCGCCAGGCCCATACCGGAGGACGGTGGCAGTGCCTTTATCGCGGCCATCTCCTGTTGGAGGACCTGGTTCTCTTCAAAACCGAGTGCGCCACCGCCATATTCAGCTGGCCAGGTGGGTGCCGTCCAGCCCCTGCTGACCATGGCATCACGCCAGCTGATCGCATCCTCAGTGCTATATATTTCGTGGGCATCCTCGAAACTGATGGCTTTATTGCGCATGCTCTCGGGGCAATGAGTTTCAATATATTCGCTGACTTCTGACCGAAAGGCTTCAAGATCCATAGAGTCTTACCTCTGATTCGACTGCTGATTAAACGCTATTTTCGTACTGAGCGCCAAGCGGACCGGTCAGACCGAATACCGCAGCGCACTATCAATCACACATAGTCGCACTATTAGTCACACAAACTATCAACCAGCAATCGGCTAATCGATGAAAATTGCCCATTTGGCCCAACTATGTTTTATTTCTGCATCGAAAATATTGATGGAACTTGACCCATGGCAGCGCCGGAAACTGCGGAACAAAAAGAATTCAGAGAATACTGTCGAGCCTGGCTCGAAGAAAACCGCCCGCCCCCAACCGAAGTGCCGCTTCCTCAGGCAGCCTATGAGGTAACCAATGAAGTCCACCGCAGTTATCTGATTGATTGGCAAGCCAAATGCTATGAGGCCCGCATGATCGCAACCGATGTTGCTAAAGAATACGGCGGACATGGTCACGAGGGATTCCAGCAGATTGCCAGCGCAGAGGTTCGCAGGGCAAATGTGCCCTATTTCATCAACTGGATCGGGCTGGGCATGGCTGCACCCACATTGCTGGTGCACGGCACCGAAGAACAAAAAAAGACCTATCTGCCACCCATTTTTACGGGTGAAGAAATCTGGTGCCAGGGTTTCAGCGAACCTGGTGCAGGCTCTGACCTTGTGAATATCCAAACCAGCGCGGTCAAAGACGGTGACAACTGGGTCGTTAATGGCAGCAAAGTCTGGACAAGCCTCGGACACTTCGCAAAGTGGATGCTGCTGCTTGCAAGAACCGACAAGAACGATAAATACAACGGTATCACCTACTTTATCGGCCCCATGGAAGCCGAAGGCGTCACCGTCGTTCCCATTCATAAAATGACCGGTGAGTCCGGATTCAATGAGGTGTTTCTTGAAAATGTCGTTGTACCCGATCATATGCGCATAGACGAAGTGGGTACTGGCTGGAAAGTCGCCATGTCGACGCTCACCAGCGAACGCGGCGCTGCCCAGGGTGTAGGTGCTATCGCCAGTAGCGATTCCCCGTTTGCAGCTATCGAACAGCTTATTGCCATTGCCAAGAATAAAAAGAGAAATGGTCGCGCCATCTGGGACGACCCGGTATGGCGAGATCGGCTGGTGAAGCTCTACGAACGGACAGAAGCTGCCTCGCAAAACTTCAGGCGATTGGGGGTCACCGCACTCAATGGCGGCGCGATGAGAATCCCCTTACAAGGAAAACTGACGGGTAGCGAGATGGGCCAGGAATTGCATCAGGTGGCTCTTGGCATACTCGGCCTGGAATCAAGCCTGTATGTGCGTGATCCCAATGCGGTTGACGATGGTAAGTGGGCTCTGGGGTATATGAACACCTACACAGGCACCATTTCTGGCGGCAGTAGTGAAATTCAACGCAACATTCTGGGCGAACGAGTGCTCGGATTGCCAAAAACCAAATAGGGAGAATTGACAATGGCACAAGCCCGGGATTTTGGTTTTGGCGAAGAACAGGAAATGTTGAAAGATTCGGCCCGCCGGTTTATGGAGGACAAGCAACCTTTGCTCGCCCTTAGAAAAACAATAAAGGGTACAGAAGACCCCTACTTTGGCGATGAACGCGCAGGCCACTACGACAAGGGTGCATGGGACGAAATGGTGGCCCTGGGCTGGACGGCTCTGGCCGTGCCGGAAGAAGCGGGCGGAATTGGTATGAATCTGGTCACTGCAGTATCCGTGGCCGAAGAAGTAGGTCGAGCGGCCATGCCGACGCCACTGACTTCAACCCTGCAGACAACATTCGTACTGCGCGAGGCGGGCTCAAAGGAATCCATCGCCTGGTTGCAGCAAATTGCCGAAGGTAAAAGCGCGACACTGGCGATCTATGGCCAGGATGGATCGCTCGAAGCTGATTCTACGGATGTCACTGCGAGCGGTGACACGCTGACGGGTACTACTTTCTACGTGCAGGATATTCAGAAAGTCGATTTTCTGGTGGTCTCCGCAAAAGACGGTGATACCGTAAAACTTTATGCCGTTAATTTGCAATCTGAGGGCGTGGAGCTCGCCTATGATCGAATTGTTGATCTAACGAGAGATCAGGGACGGGTAACTTTCAACAAGGTCGCCGCTCAATGCATTTCGGATTCTGGAGAATCCGTCCTACATAAGGCGCTTCCAGCGTTGTTAACGCTGGTCTCGGCTGATATTGCCGGTGGTTGTGAATGGCTGTTACAGACGACGGCGGAATACGCAAAAGTGCGAGTACAGTTCGACCGCCCGATTGGCTTTTTCCAGGCAGTGAAACATCCCATTGTCAATATGATGATTCTGGCCGACCAAACCCGGTCACTGGTTTATGCGGCGGCAAGTGCCTTTGACACTGACCCGGAAAATGCACATCGGGCTGCGCATTTCGCCAAGTCCAGTGCCTCTGATACCGCGGAATTCTGCGCTAACCGGGCAACCCAATTGCATGGCGGTATTGGCTTCACCTGGGAACACGATGTGCAGATCTATCATAAGCGACAGATCCACTCGCAGCATCTATATGGCGATGGTACCTGGCAGCGAGAAAAAGCAGCTATTTATCTCTAGGGCAAGCTCTGATTCCCTACTCAACACTAGTCAACAAGTTCGCCGCCAAAAGCGATTCGACCCCTGGCACTGGGCTCGAAAATGATGTGAATATTTTCACTCGGGCGGCCCAGGTGATCAGCAATGATATCAGCCATCGCCCTGGCATCGCTCCTGAGCTGCGCTTGTTCAGGCAACTGATAGCGCAAAACGTGGGCGAATACTGGCGCCATGGTTGCCGCTGTAGTTCCCGATATAGTCCCCGATACAGTCCCCGCTAGCGCCGCCCGGTTTTCAGCATATCCGGACCCAGGCAAATAGGTCACACTGACCCAGGTCTCTGCAACTGAAGTTCCCATTTGGTCACCCAGGGCATCCGCCAGCGCCTGCAGCGCCGGGTGGGCTAATTCCGGCTCATCCTCTCGTTTGATCAGTTCCAATCGAATAATGGGCATCAGCATCCCCTTGTGTTGTTGCGTAACTGGATTGTTATCTGCCCGACAAATCCTGCCTGGGCAACAATAAACCCAATCTATGAGGGTTTATTTCGGGGAAATGCGGACTGCGCCGTAATCCTCTATAATGCCCCCGCTTTTTCCGCAGGGCAGCAAAAACAGACCCAGCGACAATCCAAAGTGGGCAGGCAGTAGCTTTGATCGTCCCATGCCTCGAATGAGCGTCGCCCCTACCCGGGCAAATTTCCGTAACACAGGTATTCACAAGATACCTATCAGAGAAGGCAGAAGAAGTTTCTATGACAGAATCACCGAAAATCGTCTATACCGATACAGATGAAGCGCCACGACTTGCGACTTACTCTTTTTTACCCATCATCAAGGCATTCACGGACACGGCGGGTGTCAATGTTGAAGTGCGGGACATTTCCCTGGCCGGTCGCGTTATCGCCGCCTTCCCGGAACGTCTCAGTGAAGACCAACGGATTCCGGACGAACTGGCTTATCTCGGTGAACTGACCCAGCGAGCAGACGCCAATATCATAAAACTCCCCAACATCAGTGCATCAAACCCGCAGCTGATCGAGACAATCAAAGAGCTCCAGGACAAGGGCTTTGACCTTCCCGACTATCCGGAAGAACCCTCTAATGAAGAAGAAGAAGCCATCAAGGCACGTTACGAAAAAATTAAAGGCAGTGCCGTAAATCCGGTTCTGCGGCAAGGTAACTCCGACAGGCGCGCCGCCAAAGCCGTTAAGAATTTCGCGCGGAAATACCCACACCCCATGGGCGCATGGTCGTCTGAATCTAAAACGCATGTATCCCATATGGATGACGGTGACTTTTACGGCAGTGAGAAATCGGTGGTGATGGCCAATGACGACACCTTGACGATCGAATTCGAAGGTGGCGCAGGAAAACAGCTACTCGCCGAAAACGTTGTGGTCGAGGAAAGCGAAATAGTCGATGCAGCGACGTTAAGCAAAACCGCCTTGTGTGCATTTCTCGAAAAGGAAATCGCCGCGACTGAACCCGGTGTACTCTTCTCACTGCACTTGAAGGCAACGATGATGAAGGTCTCAGACCCCATCATGTTCGGCCATTGCGTACGAACTTTTTACCGGAGTGCTTTCGAGAAACATGCTGCCGTATTCGAGCAATTGGGTATTGACGCCAACAATGGTGTTGGCGATGCCTACGAAAAAATTCAACAACTACCCAGTGAACAGGCGGAGCAGATTAAGGCAGACCTGAATGCCTGTTTCGAAGATGGCCCAGACATGGCCATGGTTAATTCTGACAAAGGCATCACCAACCTCCACGTGCCTAGCGACATCATTATCGATGCTTCTATGCCCGCGGCGATCAGAGAGTCGGGTAAAATGTGGGGACCTGATGGCGAGCTGCATGATATGAAAGCAGTGATTCCTGACAGGTGCTACGCCAGTTTGTATGACGAAACCATCAGGCACTGTATCGCTAACGGCGCTTTCGACCCAACGACAATGGGATCGGTGCCCAATGTTGGTTTGATGGCGCAGCAAGCCGAAGAGTACGGCTCACACGGCACAACTTTTGAAGCACCCGGAGACGGTACGATTCGAGTACTCGATGCCAATGGCAGCGCATTGTTGGAACACCAAGTTAGATCTGGTGACATCTGGCGTCTCTGCCGGGTTAAAGATGGTCCCGTCCGGGATTGGGTGAAGCTGGCAGTCAGTCGAGCCCGGGCTACCGGTGCGCCCATCGTGTTCTGGCTAGACTCGAAACGAGCACACGACGCCAATCTCATCGATAAAGTGAACCAGTATCTTCAGGAACACGATCTCACCGAAGTCGAATACCATATTCTCGCCGTGCCGCAAGCCGCGAAGATGTCCCTGGAACGCGCACGACGCGGCGAAGATACTATCTCTGTCACTGGCAACGTGTTGCGTGATTACCTCACGGACCTTTTTCCGATTCTGGAACTCGGTACGAGCGCCAAAATGCTCTCCATTGTTCCACTGACTAATGGTGGCGGATTGTTTGAGACAGGCGCAGGCGGCTCGGCGCCGAAACATGTTCAGCAATTCGAAGCGGAAGGGCATTTACGCTGGGATTCTCTGGGTGAGTTTCTGGCTCTGGGTGCTTCATTGGAGCATCTGGCCAGTTCTTTCGATAATCAACAGGCGCAGATTCTGGCGGATACATTAAACGATGCCATCGGCCAGTTTCTTGACAGCAACAAGTCACCGTCAAGAAAGGTCAACGAGATCGACAACCGGGGGAGCCACTATTATCTCGCCATGTATTGGGCTGATGCGCTCGCTGTTCAGGACAAGGACCCGGAACTGAAAGGCAAATTCAGGACACTTAGCGATACGTTGCTGGCTAATGAAGACAAGATCAATGAAGAAATGCTGACCGCCCAGGGCGAGGCAGTCGACGTCGGTGGTTACTATTCACCGGACCAGGAGCTCGCCGAGAAAGCCATGAGGCCTTCACAAACTTTCAATGACGCGCTCAGTGCATTAACTGCCTAGGGGACCTCTGATTAAGAGGATCGCCAGAACAAGTGGTCCGGCACACCGGAAGAGGCGAGCAAGTCAGCCGCTAGGCTAACTTGCTTCAGCCAACATCGCGGCAAAGCTTTTGTCGAAAGTTTCGATCGTCTCGCTGGTAGGCCCATAAACGAAAGCAAAGGGACCCTGAGGAGGAATGATCCATCCTCCCAGTCCCGTTTCTTCAAGCCGGGCGGCAACCTTTTCAATATCCAGCTCAATTAACCGGAAATGGTTTGCCGAAGGGTAATGCTTGCCCCATGCCCTGAAATCCAACCGCTTGATATCGCGTCGAACCTCCAGGTCCATTCGACCCCCGATATCGACTAAACGGTAGCGGCCGCTACCATCCTTGTTGACCTTGATCTCTTCAACCTGAATCTCAAGCACGTACTCATAGAAGCGCCTGATCCTCTCAAAGTCCTCAAGGTTGTAGTGCAGTATCGCAAACGGATGCTCACCGGCTGTCAGGATGCTGTGCTGGCCGTCTCTCCAGACAAAACTGATGCCATCTTCTTCCGGCACATCCACCGGTTCACTAAATGAATTCGAAACATCGGCATCCGCCATCGTTCGATAAGTTGCAAGCGGGTCCTTTGACGGGAAGGCGATGATCAAATCGCCCTGGGCAGGTTCAACACAAGGCCTGGGCACCAGCGCCGGGGGTTGAATCTCTATCAGATCAATCTGGTGGTGAGTCGCAGGATTCTCGACATAGTGCGTATGGTATTCATCACCCAAAACAGGCGCAGTCACCTGGCCAATATAGTCATCTTTCTCGTTCTTGAACACGAGCGGGTCAGGAGCGCCGGGCTGGGTATCGACAAACCCAATGGCACGCAAAACGGTTTTAGTCGCTTCGATATCAGAACAACTAATGCCGTGATGTGTCTGGATAAGATTAAACATCTGGGGAGCTCTCACAGGAATATCTGGTTCGAGTATACCCAGATACCGCGCCAACCGGGTATCTGTGGGCAAAGCTGTGGTATATTTTTGCGCTTATCCAGATAGGAGCCTTCCATGGCAGATATGTCAATTGCGCATTTTGGTACAACACTGATTGAGACCGCACCTGCCGAGGGCGAGGATCAGGCGTCCATCCCCATGACTGGCGACCTGAAGCGGACCAATGAGTTTTTAAATATTTTCGGCGCCGAGGTATACATCACCAATATGCTTCCTGGCATCGGCCGACAGTACATTTATAGGAAAGGCGATTTCGAAGACCCTGACTACTTTGAGAAAGATACCTTCACCTCGTATAGCGCAACGCCCCTGCCAACTGCTGACGCACCCAGAATCGGTGAAGCTATATTCAGGCTGCCTCATCAACATGCTATCGATGTTGCTGTGCAGCTGAATAGTGCCGGGTTGATTGAACCACTGTCACCCTTCGAACCATTTATCAACGGCAGTTCAGACCGATTGTTCTTTGCCGGTCCTGATGGTCAACGCTACGAATTGTGTCAATCCACGGACAGGCGACATGAAAATCATCGCATTTACATCTGGACAGATGCAGATGACCTGGAAGACCACAGGCAAGGTTACGCGGAATTCTTTGATATAAACTTTTCTGCTACCGAGAACTTCTACAACATCGGCACAGCCCACTTACTGGTTCGCGAAGATCCCGGTATTACGATCGCCCTCGTAACACTCAACGAAGGGCAGATTGCACCCAAACACAGCTTCGACATATTCAAAGATGCCGGTTATTCACATTTCAGACTCGGCTCTCCCGACAAGGCGAAAGTACTTTCCAATTCCGAAGAAGCGTTTCCAGATGGCGGCGGCCCCGTCGCATTTGTGCACTTTCAGAACAGCTATCTTGAGCTGGTACAGATCGGAACAGAAATCTAGGGAACGTCTGATTAAGGTCGGTATGCCGCATCACTATTTCCGCCATAACCGCGTCAAAGACGTGATCATACTCCGCTCGCCTCTTCCGGTGTGCCGGACCACTTGTTCTGACGATCCTCTTAATCAGAGGTTCCCTAATCATTAACGACCATCGCGATCAGGCCAAAGGCCTGACCGCATGAGTTCACCTCGCGGGTATAAATAGACGATGAAAGAGCTGTATTTTGTCAGGCATGGCCAGACTGAGTGGAACGCCATCAGGCGCATGCAAGGTCAATGGAATTCGGACCTCAGTGAACTCGGTCGAGAACAAGCGGAGACTAACGGTAAATTTCTGGCAACTCTCGACATCGACCATATTGTTGTCTCACCACTAGATCGCACAAGACAAACCGCAGATATCATTAATCAACATCTGGGTTTGAAGGTCCACTATGACGACCGGATCAAGGAATGGGATTGCGGCGACTGGAGCGGCGAGATGTGGGATGAAGTTTCCGCGAAATGGCCTGAACAATTCGCTGCCTGGCAGGCTGATCAGTTCAATTACCGGGGTCCCAATTGCGAGAACTACCCGGATATGATCGATCGCGCGAAACCATTTTTACATGAGCTTGACCAAACACCCCACAACCGAATCGCCATCATATCGCACGGCATGATTGGCAGAGTCATGGTCGCTTGCCTGCTCGGATTCGGGCCGCAGCAGATGTTTGAGTTCGGGCAACCCAACGATACGGTGTTCCATCTCACCCAGACAGACAATGGTTACATAAGCCAGCATTTTATCGGTGGGAACGGACCACATGGAGGCCTGCCCCCGCGCCAATACTAATCTGCAGGCCATCAACTACCCGCCTCAAAAACAGACGGGATGAGTTGTTTTTTTTTGCCTAAATAATCAAAGCCTAAACAATCAGCGGTACAACAGCTCGAGAAAAGAAACATCCACGCCTTTCCTTTGGAAAAAAGTCTCAAGGTTCGTTAGATCACGATGCATCATTGACCAGGCATTGGGGGTTGTATGCAGCTCCATTGCCTGGGGCACATCAATGATTACGGTTTCACCGTGATGATAAAGAATATTGTAAACAGACAAATCACCATGAACGATCCCCAGAGACAGCATCCGCTCAATATCCTGTTGGAGCTGCTCGCCGCAACGACTTAACGCATCACGCGCGAGGTGTGCGTTGACTAGTCTTGGCGCCGCACCCTGCTCATCGCCAATAAACTCCATTAACACGCCATCGGCACTCATCGCATATGGGCGGGGCACTCGCACGCCTTCATCAAACAGCAGATTCAGGTATCGCCATTCACTGTCAATCCAGTGTTGATGGAATGCATGTTCGCCCTTACTACTTTTTTTCTTCATGGCTTTCGCCAGTCGCCGATCTTTGTACTTACTGAAATTTCTGTAGTTTTTGTCAGTATTGAAGTGGCGAAAATGTCTAGCCTTGAATATCTTTGCGGTGAGAAGCGAATCTTGCTCACTCAAACACAGGTATACCGTCGCTTCTTTACCGTCATTAATCCGACCGATGACTTCTTTGACGTAACCGGCAAAGGCATTTTCAATATTGTCTTTTTCCAGAGACTCCAACTGGTGGATTTTGAAATCCGCACGCGCCAGATCCACTGGTTCATAGTCTTTATAAGACATAAGAACTCCACATGAATACTGGAAAGACCCACATCCAGGGAAGCTGTGAATAACAAACAGAGGTTTCCCAGAGGTGTGGGTGGGTTTATCGCGAGCTGAATTGTCCCGGATCTGTTGAGACCCCGGGCAGTGGTTAGCGGGGTTGATCCTCAGCAGAAATTCGAGGCAAACAGCTTAGGGGATTGGTGACTGTCATGTAAGCCTCCTGCAAAGTCAGATTGGATTCGTGCCAAGTTTACGCTTAAAGCGAGAAAGCGCATATAAAAAAGTGCGAGAAAGCGTATATATAAAAAGTGTGCGATAGCACAGCTTCAATGGTCGTCGGGTGACTCAAATCGACTAGTTAGATTCGCCCAGACATCCGCATAGCCTTTTTGCCGCTCTTTAGCATCTAGTGCGAAATCTGTGGGTCTTATCAGATATCTCGTTTCGAACATGAATGCCATCGTGTCTGCAAGATACTCCGGTTTCAATGCTTTGCTACTCGCGACTTCAAATGCACTGGCGTCTGGACCATGGGGCACCATAGCGTTATGCAGACTTGATCCGCCTGGACTAAAACCTCCACCGGTCTTGGCATCATAGTCACCGGTAATTAGCCCCATGAATTCCGACATGATGTTACGGTGATACCAGGGTGGACGGAAAGTGTCTTGCGTCACGAGCCATCTTGGAGCAAACACGACAAAGTCAGCATTTGCGACACCCTTCGTTTCTGATGGCGATGTCAGTACGGTGAAAATAGAGGGATCAGGATGATCAAAGCTGATTGACCCCATGACGTTAAATCGATTGAGGTCATACCGATAAGGCGCATAGTTACCGTGCCAGGCAACAACATCCAGTGGTGATCGATCTAGACCCGCCCTGAACAACTGACCATCCATTTTACACACCAACTCGAATTTACCTGGCAGGTCTTCATAGGCAGCGACCGGGTATTCAAAGTCCCTGGCGTTGGCCAGCCCGTCTGATCCTATCGGCCCACGCTCAGGAAGTTCAAAGGCCGCTCCGTAGTTTTCACAGATGTAACCTCTAGATGGCCCGTCAGGTAATTCAACCTGAAACTTCACACCTCTGGGTATAAGAACGACAAACTCCGGGGGCACTTTGAGAAGACCAAACTCTGAACGTATATCCAGTGTTCCTTGCTGGGGTACGATTAACAACTCACCGTCAGAGTTAGTGAAGTACCTGTCGATCATCGACCTTGCCGCGTTATAAACGTGGATGCCAATGCCCATCTGCAGGCTAGCGTCGCCGCTTGCGGCTATCGTTCTCAGCCCATCCACAAAATCATCTGTGTTATTGGCAACGGCAAATGGATCCCACCGGAGGGGATCCGGCGAGGCACAAGTCCCGCTGATCGGCGCACTGGCCAGTAGCTTGTGTTCAATCGGCTCAAAACCAAGATGGGAAACTGAAGGCTTGATCCGATACAACCAGGATCGCGCATTTTTCGACTTTGGGGCGGTAAAGGCCGTGCCGCTCAGCTTCTCGGCATAGAGTCCCAATGGCGGCTGTTGCGGTGAATTGCGACCAATTGGCAAGGCGCCGGCTTCTGCCTCGGTGGTATGCTCGTTACCGAAACCTGTCATATAGGTTAATGACATTGCCTGATTTCCTCTTTGTTCTTGCCAAAACTACCGAAAAGTCGCCGCCCGATCGCAGATACTCTCGCTTCGGGTGTGCGGGCGCAAGTCACGTGTTGCTACCCCCTTTTCCGCCGATATCGTTTATGAGGGTTGCTTCGACAAGATCCCTGACGCTGTTGGAAACCAGTATGCGGGAGGCGCGATATAAATCGTCCTTCATCAAGATGGTTTCCCTGGCGCTACCCTCTTCCAACATTTTCTGCCGGTAGGTACCTGCCAGTAATCCGGATTCCCTTGCGGGTGTTAACAGCTCACCATTGATTTCCAGATACAGGTTGGAGATGGTGGTCTCGGTCAATTCCCCACGTTCATTCCACAAAATAACATCATCGCAGTCGGATACATCCTGGAGGGCCTGCTCGTAGACTTTCCGATGCGTTGTTTTGTGTAACAAGAAAACGTTACTGCTATCAACTGGCCTTTCCGCAATTTTGAGGCGGACTTCTTCAATCCTTTGTGGCATCTGCATACATTCGATGTTCGTCTTACCATCTTTCGCCAGAATCAATCGGAGGCGAACGGTTTTGTCTGACGCAATGGTTTCAAGATCACGGGCGATTGAATCAATGTCACAGCGAAACATAAAGTATTCAGCCGATTGTCTTAACCTTTCAAGATGACCGGCTAGCAAATAGATTCCCTGCTCCGGCTCATATCGCATTGTTTCCAGTAATTCGAACTCGGGACGTTGGAAAGTCAGCACGGCAGCTTTTGTCAGGCATTCCTGCCATTCCTCTCCCGCATCAGAGTCCCAGATGATGCCGCCGCCTACACCGTAGCTCGCTGCATGGGTTGGTTTCTCAATGGTCAGTGTTCTTATGGCTACACTGAATCTGGCTTTTCGGCCTGGCTTAACAAGCCCGATTGCGCCTGTGTACACACCCCTCGGCTCGGTTTCCAACTCCCGAATAATCTCCATGGTGCGTGTCTTTGGTGCCCCGGTCACCGAGGCGCACGGAAAAATTGCCTCAAAAATCTGGTCCAGGCTCGCGGTTGTTTTCGCCTCAACGGAGGAAATTTGTTGCCATACAGTGGGCAATCGTTTGACCGAAAACATGCGTTTGGTCACCACGGTTCCGGGTTCAGCGATGCGACCCAGATCGTTTCTTACCATATCAACGATCATCAGGTTTTCAGCCCGGTCTTTTTCGGAAGATATCAATTCCTGTTTTAACCTGGCATCTTCTTCTGAGAATCGACCCCGGGGGCGAGTACCTTTCATGGGCTCAGTGCGAATGTGCGAGCCATCGGTTTCAAAGAACAGCTCAGGCGAAACACTGCAGATCGAGAAGTCATCGGTATCAATGAAAGCCGCGTAAGGCGAGGGCTGCGCCCGGAACAAATGCGAAAACACATCCAGCGGTTCTGAGTGCACCGTGCCTTTGAGCTGGTGGGTAAAGTTCACCTGATAACTATCACCCTCGCACAGGTAATTCTTTACTCGCGCAATCGAGCTCTCAAAATCTGCCCGGTTGATCGTCGGGGACAAATCAAGATCTACCGCACCCCCGGACAGGACGCCTGGATGCGCCACATCGTAAATGGCAAACGTCGCCAGCGGTCTTGACTCTGGATCAAAATGAGTGAGCGCCGGATCGAACGCACTGGCAGCCTCATAGCTCACATAACCCACGGCATAGTTGCCCCTGGCGCTGGCTTTATCAACAAATTGGAGCAAGCCTTTCATATCTTCGGGCCGCCATGCCGATTGAACTTCTATCGGATCGCGAAATTGAAGCCAGGTATTCCCATCCTGGTCGTAGACAAGTGCATTGAACATGATAATCAGACAGCCGCAAGCCTGTAGCGAACCTTTACATTAACGCCAACAACCAGGGCTTACCAATCCTGCGCAAATGACCAGTGCAGTGTTTGACGCCTGGTTCGACGGAGGTCTTCTGAAGCGGGGAACGGCTGGTTTACAATGACTGGAGATCACCCTGGGTTTCTGACAAACCGGTTTGTCTGATAAATCGGCGTGCTATCAGCAAAGTAGTACTCACCGTCTAGCACTCCTGACACCTCACCGGCTTCTACTGAATCCGGGCTATTCATAAAAGCCTTGGCAAGTTCAAGATCCTTCACCTTAAAGACAAAGAACACATTGTCCGGTTCGCTAATCGAACGCCACATGTTGGTCAGGGTTAAACCCGCTTCGCGGTGGAGTTCAGCATGAGAATCAAATACCGCCTTCCACTTTTCAAAATCTTCAACGCGGCATCGACACAAAAGCTGAGTCATTGTCCATTCCCCCCAAGACTAAAAATATCCCGTAATGGCGCGACATGCCATCGTTGTGAGACAGGGTAGAAGGTACCAGTACTTTTAGACATCAGTTCTTTTAGCGTTCAAGATGCAATACACATAATCAATGGGATATCCCACCGGGTGCGTCTTCCAATTTTTCTTATCGCAATCTTTCTGAGCGGATGTGCTCACCGTTTTGCCCCGGCTGTCCCAATGCCTGCCATAGGACTAAAAGGTGACACGGTTATCACGCGAATCGCGCTGGGTTCCTGCTTTCACCCTTCTCTCAAAGGCGATATATTCGATGAAATTACCGCACAGAAGCCCGATGTTTTTCTCTTCCTCGGCGACAACGTCTATGCGGCAGACGAATCCTTCGATCTGGAACTCAATAGCTTGCGCTCAGCCTATGGCGACCTGGCACAGGTCGAAAGTTTCCAGGCGCTTCGCAGCAGCATACCCATGATGGTGATCTGGGATGACCATGACTACGGCAAAGACGATGCCGGTGGAGACTGGTCGAACAAAAATTATTCCGAATCACTCTACCAACATGTCTGGGCCATCGGCGATGATGACCCGCGATCCCAATTGCCGGGCGTATACGTGCAAGAAACTATCGGACCCGAAGGTCAGCAAGTTCAGATCATCATGCTCGATGTGCGATTTTTCCGGACGCCTCTGACGAGAAACCCTGACCAGAATGTCGGGCGATATACGCCAAGCCAGGATCCCAATCAGAACATGCTCGGTGACGCGCAATGGCAATGGTTCAAGGAACAACTGGAAAAGCCAGCCAATGTTCGCGTTATCGTCACCCCGATCCAGTTGATCGCTGACGGCCACTACTGGGAATCCTGGCGAATGATGCCAAAGGAACGTCAACGATTTTATGATCTATTGGCGGAAACACGACCCAACGGCGTGATCATTGTCTCTGGAGACCGGCATTCCGGGGCGATGTACAAACTTGAGGGAATACTGCCCTATCCGCTGTACGAACTGACAACCTCTTCTCTTAATGTACCGCTGACGTTAATCGTCAAGGATGAACCTGGACCACATCGCCTGTTCGCTCCCTTTTATGAAAGTAACTATGCCCTGATCGATATCGACTGGGAAAAAAATATAGTTACCTTGCAGATCCTCGATGACGAAAGTCGCAGCGTGAACCTGCAAACCATATCGTTCGGAGCACTCACAGCTAACTAAACTGCATAGCAACGGCCATCAATGATTCAATTACCGCTTCTGATATCAAGGGAACGAACATTTTTGTCAGAATACTTCAGCTAAAGCACTTTAGTTAAAACACTTTAGTTAAAACACTTCAGTTAAAACAAGGAAGAAGCGAGCGGAGTATGATTACGGCTCTGACGCGGTGATGGCGAAAATAGTGATGCGACATTCCGACCTTAATCAGACGATCACAAGATTGTTTTTATGCCTGGCCTTCGCCCTGGTCGCGGCCTGTGAACCCTCATTTGAGTATTCGGCGAATGAGGCCAAGCGCAGACTGGTATCGAATGGCTGGCCAGAATACGGTGGCGGACAGGGCCAACGATACTTTCGAGATTCGATCGTCAACAAAGACAACGCCCATAGGCTCGAACTCGCCTAGGTATACCGAACCGGGACGTCAGTGACGGCAGTAATCCGGACATTGGATCAACAACCGCATTCCAGGTCACCCCTATTACCGCCGATGACCAATTGGTGTTCTGTACGCCATTCCGTTCATCGCACTTTTTACAGAACCATCTGTCCAATTCATTACACTTACCAGGGAACCTCTGATTAAGTGGATCGTCATAACACTAATCAGACGTTCACTACCTGATTCTCAACATTGAGCATGGACATGGTGAAGCAATTCCTCGGCATTTTTCTTCTCATCACTATTGGTGTTGTTGCCGGTCTGGTGTTGTCTAGCCAAAGAGAGTCAACAATCCCATCGCAATCTTCCGCTCCCACGGCGGCGCCGCTTTCCGGCGAAGTGAGCTCAAAGCTGGATCAGGAGCGTGTCACAGCGTTAGAGGCTGAAATAGCAAGACTTCAGGCCAGAGTCGCAACTCTTGAGTCAGTAACCCTTGAGTCAGGAACTCTTGAATCGGAAAGAATGCCAGATGAACCAGTGAGTTTTAGCCCCGATATAGTCACTCTCACACCCGATATCCTGACTAATCCAACTATCCCTGTTGCCGAAGGCCTCATCGCGGCGGGAATAGACGTTTTCACCGCGGAAGACATCGCGCGCAAACAAAGTGAAACACAGCTCAAACGCCTGGAACTCCGGGATACTGCTTTTCGCGAAGACTTCATGGGTTCTGACCGGTACCGGGAAGAACTGGCAAAGATCCGACAATCCGAAGTCAGGATACGCGACGAGATCGATGATGAGTCCTATGACAAGTACCTGTTTTACACCGGCCAATCAAACCGGATTGCGGTATCTTCAGTAATGTTGGGTTCAGCGGCAGAACAAAGCGGTATCCACGCCGGTGATCTCATCGTCAGATATGAAAACGAACCCCTTTATAATTATCGGGACCTACGGGAAGCGACGATTCAGGGCGAACGTGGCGAAATCATCGACCTGACGGTGGTGCGGGATGGCTCCTTAATCACCGTGTCGATCCCACGCGGGCCGCTGGGTGTGAGATTGAATTCAGTCCGGATGAACCCGGACAATAGCTGAAGTTCAACGCCAGGCTCACAACTCTGTTTCGTTCAAATACAACTGTCGCAGCAGTCGACGCCACTGTGTGTATTGCGTATCCAGGGTGCCGTCCAGCTCAACAACTCGGCCTGCGATTTCGGTCACGATCGGAGCAGTCTCCCGATCAAAAGATGCTGTCAGCTCGCGCAACGCATCTTCATTCATTTTGGATTCTTTGTGGGTTTTGTAAATCCGTTCCATGGCATACCAGGAGCCCCGCGTCGCCCCCCGGGTCGCATCTATGGTTTTCAATCTTTGATTGCCAACAATGAGTTCATAGCTGAAATAACGCCACCACGAATAGGTCGGGCCTAGTTTTCGATGCAAGCTTTCATAATGCGCATCAACACCATCGGTAAAGAGGTATTCACTATCCCTGATTCTTTGCACTCGCTCGAAAACTGGATCATCAAGCGACGGTAAACCGACCAAAACAAATAAACCTTCTTCCGAATTGAGATACTTACTAAAGGCCTCTGGCGAAAGTGCCATCCCGTAGCGTACCGAGGCGACTTCAAGAATTTGCCGATGAGTATCATCATTGATCAGCAGCAGCACATCAGACATATCGTTGGCAATCTTGTTGTAGATATCCTGGAATGGATCTATCTGGTAATTGGGATCGACGGCGTAATCCAGCTCACTGGCAACATCGTAGTAAACCTGCTCGAACCACACCTTGCCCCTCGCATCCTGGACCCGGATTGCAAGTTTCAGCTCCACACCATCAGAAAACAATATGGTGCCGCTTACATTAATCTCGGCACTTGGGTCATCCCGGGGCATAACCCTGACGGCGCCCCAGTGCCCCGATCGAGTTAACGTCTCTTTCAATAAAAATGGCAGGTAGCGTTGTTCAACGGAACGAACCTGCGCGGCAGAGCTGTACAAAGAACCGGACACCTCTCGTTCAGATTGGAACACGCTAATGCTGATATTCAGTGGCGGACGCGAGTTCTCAACATTTTCTGCTGCCTTAAGTTTTACAATTTCAGGGATGGGTAGTTCTCGTGGGGCGGGTTGCGGGTTGGATGTACAGGCAGCTAGCGCCAGGATGGGCACGACAAAGGCAGTTCGCAACATGGCTAATTGTCTACCGCTCATTCTGTTTAACGCTCATTCTGTTTAACGCTCATTCGACCGATCACTCATTGGGACTACCGCTGAGTGTGCAGGTGGTCTGGCTTGCAACGGTGAATTCACAACTAAACTGACCTTCACCCGGCTCAAATGGCATGTAGACGCGGTTCAGCGTAAACGGATAACGAATTCCGGAAATCTGCACGGTAGTTGCAACGTTCAATCGACTTCGATCTGTCGCGAGGCTCAATCGATAAAGCACGCTCAGGCCTTCGGGTAAAGCAATCTGAAAGACCAGCTGATCTTCCTGCCAGGCACATCCTTCAGTACCGATTGCGTTCTGCTTCCAGCCCATATCATTGAAATCACAAACCAGCGAGAAATCATCATTACGTTTGATGACGATGTGATCCCCTTGTTGCGTGACGGTCAACACAGTTGACTGGGCAATCTTTTCGGCCAATCGACCCAGGCCGATGATTGATTTAAAATTCAGCACCTGGGGATCCACATAGCGACCCGAATTACGAGCACGCTCCATGGCCCTCTCGGCCTCAGCTCTCGCCTGCGTGTATAGCCACCGAATTTTCTCACCGGGGTGATCACTGAGCTGATAGTCCAGCTCCCAGTATCCGGAAAAATCTATGCTGTGACGATTGGCATTCGCCGCCACGACCAGCACCGGTGCCAGCATCAACAAGATTATGACCAATCTTCTAAAACCTGGGAAAGACACAGAGCCTCTCTATTTTCTTAAGCAGGTTCATTATGTTGGAAATTTTGTTACCAGGACAGCCTTGAGCTGTCTTATATAAACAGCCCTGAGCGGGTTATATGAACAGCCTTGAGCGGGTTATATGAACAGCCTTGAGCTGTCTTATATAAACAGCCCTGAGCGGGTTATATGAACAGCCTTGAGCGGGTTATATGAACAGCCTTGAGCGGGTTATATGAACAGCCTTGAGCGTGTTTTGTAAAGAGCCTTGAGCTAAATCACTGGCTTGTTGACAGTCATCTTCCTGAAGCAACTTTTACTGATACAAGAATGGCTCAAACCGATTGGGCAAAAAACAGTTCCGCCAAAACAAGGTTCACCGAAAGGACAGAGTAGTCGTAAAAACAAGCGCTCAATTTTTTTTACCCTCACAATCCTGCACTTCAATAACCTCACTCAGCGCCTGTTCCATCAGGCAGCGAGCCTCGTGAGCGAAGTTAAATATCCGCCTGTGGAGATCTGGATCGCCTTCACCCTGAGTTAAACAATTGTTCGCATCATCTTCAAACTGATGAAGCGCAATAACAAGATCCGATAATCGTCTCGGCATTTTAGACGCCACATTCCCCGAGGATTCTGCCAGCTTGCCGAGCTGCTCGGCATTGAATCGCCTTGGCTCAACGACAGAAAATGACTGATTTTCCCCACCCAGAAGATTCACCAGTGCGTAGGGTTCCAGCGGTCCTTTCAAAAGCCTGAATCCAAGTGCTGCCAGGTTCCTAAGCTGAGTTCTGGCGGCGTATCGGTAGACAATCAGGCACCGAGCCGACAATTCACCGGAAATACAACTCATAATCTCCTGTTCATGGAGCTCAGATAGACTCGGCATATCAATCACGATGCAATCGTGATCTGCCAAATCAATCGCAGAAAGGTCCTTGTACCAGCACACAAGATGGTCAGGTTGCGCTTTGAGACAGGCTTTCAACCACGCAGATTGCTGGATACTGAACACAGCCCATTTGTTGGACACACCTGGGGCGAACGGTCTGTCAATGCCTGTCAAGCGTCTGGCTCGCCTCGACAACTCGTCGTCCGTCAATCGGCAGACAGTACCGATCGTCTGACCAGCATCCACCAACCGTTTTACACTGATCAGTTTTCTTACATGAGCATCTGTGTAAAAGCGGTTGTTGTTATCACTGCGATTTGGCTTGACGACACAATACCTGCGCTCCCAGGCACGAATGGTGTCTGTCGATAGCCCCGTCAGCCTGGCGACGGTACCGATGCGATAGCCAAAAGTTTCGTTCAATCCAGCATTGAACAAACTCGGCTCACCAGCCTCACCGGTGAACCGATGGACACGCCCGGAACCCATTTCTATTTCGCTATTGATCATCAATTTGACTGGCTCCCACCGGAACGCCGCGTAAGTGCATGCGCTAGTCATTCGACCGACCTTTGCGCTTTCGAGTTTCATTATTTGTGACGGGTTTGAGCCCAGGGGTTCAATTATCGGGGTAATGATGCGACGAATTGCTCTCGAAGCTGGCGTTTGTCGATCTTTCCAGCAGCGATGCGAGGTAGCGGGGTCAAGCGAATCTCAATGTAGCGAGGGATCTTGAAGCGTGCGATGTGTTCGAGCAGAAAAGCGCGCAGCTCATCTTGTTCCAGCAATTCACTCACAGTGATCGTACTGCCTACTTCCTCACCCAGTCTTTCGTCGGGTACCGCGTAAACTGACGCTTCCAGAACCAGGGGGTGCGCCAGCAGACCTGCTTCAACTTCAGCACACCCAATGTTTTCACCACCCCGGATGACCAGATCTTTTATTCGATCGACAATGTACAGGTATCCATCATGGTCAATGTAAGCCACGTCTCCTGTCCTCAACCATTCACCATCGAAGGCCTCGGCAGTCGCGTCTTCTCTGTCCCAATATCCTCGTATGATTGAAACACCACGTATCTGTAACTCACCGCGATCACCAATGGCAAGCTCCTGACCGTTTTCGTCGACTACCCTTAAATCGAGGAGAGCAGAAACGCGCCCGGAACTACCAGGGTGCTCCACATAATCCAATCCGCCTATGCCCGTACCTATTGCATTGGTTTCCGTCATACCCCATCCGGTATTCGGTAATGCTTTTTCAAAAGTCCCCTGGATATTCTTAACCTGTTCCGGTGCCCGCGGCGCGCCGCCACCTCCGACAACCAGCAGGCTACTCAGGTCACGGGTCGTCGTACGTGCTGCCTGTTCCAGATCACCGGTCATTGCTGCCGGTGCCACAAACAGTGCTATTTTCTCTTGTTCGATCAGCGCTGTGGCAGCGGTCACGTCCCACTTGTACATCGCAACGAGTTTTCTCTGCGCCCGATAAGAAGCCAGCATGACGGCGTGAGATCCGGTTGCATGAAATAGCGGGACGCCCAATAAGGTCGCCAGTTGATAGTCGAGCTGTGGTGGTTCATTACCTGTGAGAGCGAGCCCAACCTTGCCGTCGAGCTCCCAGGACAATAATGCGTTTAATATGTTGCGGTGACAGGAAACAGCACCTTTTGGATGTCCGGTTGAACCCGAGGTATACAGAATCGTCGCCAGATCACAGGGATCAATCTGCACATCGGGCAATGAAGTCATTTTTTCAGCGTCAAGCAGTTCATCAAGCGACGTGACAGCAGCAGGCAAGGGTTTGTCTGTTCTCACTGCAATCACTGACAAATCCAGTTGATCTCGAATCGGTTCCAGTCGATCCAGTCGTGCCTGGTCGGCGAACAAAATTTTGGCGCCGGAATCTTTCAGGCCGAACTCCATCTCTTCAGTCTGCCAAAGAGAATTCATCGCGACAGCAACGGCCCCAATAGAAGTTGCCGCATTGAAGGCAAACACCCACTCAGGGTAATTACGCATCGAAATCGCCACACGGTCGCCCTTGACGACACCAAATTGATTCACCAGTACATTGGCAATTCTGGCAACCTGGTTCGCTGTTTCTTCGTAGCTGTATCTTTCTTGTTCGAATACCAGAAAAGTTTCATCACTGCGCGCTTGTTCGTACAGGTCTCGAAGGCTCGAGGGTGCATGCTTGAACATGCGGCAAGGTCTTCCCCAGACTTCACCCTCGACAATTTCATAATCCGATCCGGGTGCCGTGAGCTGCGCAATTGCAGCAAGCCGATCATTACTCATAGCTTTCTCTTACAGGTTGTTGGTAACCTCTGATTAAAGTCGGGGTGCCGCATCACTTTTTCCGCGATGACCGCGTTGAACCCGTACTCTAATCTCCGTGCGAGTTCGCCTTGTCCTCACGAAAAAATCCATTTAATCAGAGCTTCCCTAGATATGAAGATCTCGCAGGTTGTAATTGCGAATAACGTATTGTCTGTTCGCTTCGTTGAATCTATTTTGGTCTTCCTGACCGGCCAGCGGTTGATACTGGTATGGCACCTCATCAGGAAAACGCTGCTGCCTTGCGTCGATACCAATCGCAATCATGCGCGAACGCTCGTTAACTCTTTGTTCGTCATAGTGCACAACCTCACCGTTCAGTAGCTTGGCATCAGCACCCACTATCGAACTTCGCCGATGGAAACCGAACCCAACGGACACGCGCCAGTCCTGCGAAGTATTGGCGAAAGAACCATGAACAGCCTGACGATTACACATCACAACATCGCCCGGATCACAGATCATGGGAACTGCTGTGGGAATTCTTTCGCTGCCATGCCCTTCTGTCAGATCATTGATATCCACTTTCCCCAGCTTATGGGTTCCTGGCACGACCCACAGACCATTGGCTGCAGTACAGCCGTATAACTGAGCCATAAAGTTAAAACCGTGAGTACCCTCATCCCACTCCGGGTGCTCCCAGTGAGTTGTTGGATCCTGATGCCAGGCAACGGACGCACCCAAGCCTGGTTGTTTAACAAATATCGCTTCATTAAACGGTGTGAAATCAGGACCATTAATGGCTTCAGCAACCTGTAACAATTTCGGGTGACCGTATAACCTTAGACAAGCGTCAAGAATGTGCAGGGTGCCAAAAATGATCTGTACAATCTGATCGGGTGCATCCCCTTCAGGTTCCGGGACATTCATTTTTATGGGATGACGTCCGGCATTTCGGTCAGTCCCCCCCACAGGATCACCGAGCGGTTTACCAAGTAGAAACGGTTGGATGGTCAGGTCTGAACCGAGCGCCGGGTTGCCATGCTTGTCGACCGACGACTTACTTGTCGTTGGGGCCCGCTCAAGTGCATCGCTGATTTCGGCTCTAAGGTCTTGCAGTTCCTCCTCGAGAACAACCCCGGTAAACACATAAAATCCGAAACGCCAGTAGGCGTCAACAATCTCTGGATCTAGTGCGCCCTCTTCGGTGAAACGAATGGGACCGCGATTGCCCAGGGACAAAGCATTACGTGTACCCATACTGAGGTACTCGGCGATGTCGGCTGCATGTTGGCGGGCAGTGAGACTCATGTCGGTCAATCTATTTTTCCTCAACACTACACCACCCAACCGTTCAGTGCGATACCCGCTGGAGTCAGAGTCAAAACCATTCAACGCACCGGCTACTCAAACACATCGACCCGGTTGCATTGAGTGTCTCCTTTGGTTCATTCTGGTCCCATCATAGAAACCGGAATAGTGAGTATGAAGTTAGCAGGTAAAGTAGCCATCGTTTCAGCCGCAGGGCGAGGAATCGGCAAGGGAATCGCAAAGTCACTGGCAGAAGAAGGTGCTACGGTCATCGTCAATTCCTACCGTGAAGAGACCACCCAGGGCACAGTCGACGAAATCACTGATGCGGGTGGGACTGCCATCGGCATGCCTGGCGATATTACCGACCCCAACAGAATCGTTGAGGTAGTCGAAGCGACGCTGTCTCAGTGCGGCAAGATCGACATACTGGTCAACAACGTGGGTGCCGGTCCCAAAACCACAGATGATCCACCCACCCATCCTCTGGGCGCGGTAGAAGGTATTTGGAATGCGCTTTACAAACAGAACCTGCTGCCCGTTGTCATGATGACAGAAGCAGTCGTTCCTCATATGAAAGAACAGCGTTCTGGCAAGATCATTCATATATCTTCCATCGCTGGTCTCGGTTCATTTTCTCCAAAAATGCTGAATGCCTTTGTTCACCCGAGTTACAACGCCATGAAGGCGGCATTAATCAACTACACACAGACCCTCGCCGATCTCCTGGGACCAGACAACATCAACGTCAATGCAGTCTGCCCAGGTATCGTTTATACGGACGCCTGGAAAGGCAATGCCGAGAATGCCGTCAAACATATACCCGAATATAAGGGCATGGATCCCCGGGAATGGTTTGAAGGCATATTTCGCGATGACTACCCTGATACTTTTGATCGTACTCCATTAAAAAGAGAACAAACCGTCGAAGATATGGGTAACGCAGTGAAGTTTCTGGTTTCCGAAGACTCAATGAATATTACAGGCCAGACACTTGTGGTTGACGGAGGCATGATCAAACTCTAATCCGGATAATTCACCAAGCAGGCGTTACATCAATGTAAGCTGCAGCAGACTCAGAATCCAATCCCTTGATGAATTGTTCAGCCAGAGAGTGCGAGTCAGAGGCTCCCTGGACGAATTCACGGATTAAAGCTAATCTGGAGGCTGGATAATCTCGGATAAGTACAATGACCTACGCCCCGGCAAATCGCCCTTTCTATGATGCAGACAGCCACATCATGGAGCTACCTAATTTTCTGAAGGACTATGCAGATCCGGATATCCGCGATGAAATCCCTGAGGTAAGTTACAGCGCGTCACTGGTCACCGATGAGGAAGTTGCGGTGATCATGAATCAAGGCGGGGTCCATAGCGAAGATCATATTGCCGCGCAAATTGCCCTGGGTGACAAACTGATCGAATCTTCTAAAGAAATTCAGGCACTCGGCGCGTTCAACAGGGCAGACCGCACCGTGGCACTGGACATGCTGGGTTTCAAAAAACAGCTGGTGTTCGCAACCCACAGTGTCGCCATGCCATTTCACCCGAGCCAAAAAAAATCTATCACACTTCGTTATGGCGCAACACGCGCCCACAACCGACATATGGCAGATTTCTGCTCCGAAGACGACCGATTGATGGGCATCGGAATTGTCCCCCTGGACGATGCTGAATCAGCTTATAAAGAAGCTCAATTTGTCATTGAATCCGGCATGAAGGCTATCTGGGTTCCTCATCGGGCACCTGGAGACAAATCACCTGGCCATGTTGACCTGGAGAAATTTTGGGCGCTACTTGCAGAATCAGGGACGCCCTTTGTCTTACATGTTGGCGGCTCGCCATTGCAAGCACTAAAAGCCTGGAGCAACAACGGTCGGGCTGCCGTAAAAGACTGGATGGGTGGCGGAGAAAATGTCCGCACCAAGGATGCAGCACTGATGCACCAACCGCCGGAAACCTTTGTCTCAATGCTGGTACTGGACGGCGTTCTGGACCGACACCCCAAACTGCGAGGCGCAGTTGTTGAACTGGGTGCGGGCTGGGTTCCAGAAATGGTTAGCCGCCTGGACTGGGTCACCAAGATCTATGGGAGAGTGGACGAATCGGTGCGGTTCGAAAGACCGCCATCTGTACAATTGGCCGAACAAATGGGCTTCACTCCTTTTCCTCACGAAGATGTGTCAAATCTCATTGACCAATCGAATCCAGATCTCTATTTATTTTCAAGCGATTATCCTCATGTCGAAGGGGGTAGAAACCCCATCGGCAAGTTCGAAAAATCACTTGAAGACAAAGATGATCTGGCAAAGACGAAATTCTATAGTGAGAACTTCCTTCGCCTTTGGCCGGAAGCTCGAGTCCCTTAGCCGAACGAAAAGACCCTGGCTGTGAATCATCATTCCCGCACATTCTTTTTTTTATGGTTGTTATGCCTTATCGGTTTGTCATGCTCTACTTTCGCCGCGGACAAGACTCCGCTCGCACTAGAAGGTTTGCTGGACCTCTCTGAGTGGAACTTCGACACAGATGGCAACGTCGAGATAAAGGGAGATTTCGAGTTCTACTGGTCAAGGTTTCTTAGCCGCCAAGAGCTTCTTACTGCCCAGACTGACACCTACGCAAGCGTACCAAGACCCTGGAACGATATCGTTGTTGGCCGAGACACGGTCACGGGGCATGGCTACGCAACCTACCGATTAAATATATTGATCCCCTCGGATGCCCACAGCTGTCTGTAAAACTGCTTGATATAGGCACTTCAGCCCGCGTTTTTATTGATGGCGAATTGAAATTACGGATTGGCTCCCGGGAATCAGAGCAGCTACTACGAAAGGAAAATACGAACCCGCGGTGATTGATTTCACACCCAGGGGACAACGCATCGAGCTGGTTTTGCATGTTGCCAACTTTAACCATCGGCGCGGCGGCGTCTGGAAACCCATTATTCTCGGAACGACAGAAAAAATTCACAAGCTCGCCGATCAGCAGATAGCCCTTGATCTACTGCTAGTCGGCGCCATCTTGATGATCGCAACTTTTAATCTTGCGTTTTTTGCACTGCGCCACGACAAGTTTGCCAATCTCTTTCTATCACTATTCTGCATGATCGCGGCCATTCGGATTATCAGTGTCAACGAACGATTCATAATTCGAATCCTCCCCGACCTGGACTGGATCGTACTGACAAAGATCGAATACTTGTCCTGGTATTTGATCCCGCCATTGTTCGCGCATTTTCTCTACGAGGTGTTTCCAAAGGAAGTTGATCGTCGGGTTGTCTATGTACTTGACGGAATAACGCTGTTCGCCCTGCTCATTGTGCTGTTAACACCACTGGCAATTTATTCGTTTACCGCACCTGTCATGCAAGTCATTCACTTTACCGCTGTATTCTGGGGCGCCTATTGCCTGCTGCTCGCCAGACGACATCGCAGAGCCGGTGCCAATCTACTGTTGTTTGGTTATTTAATTCTGCTTGCCTGCACAGTCAACGATATTCTGCTGACAGCCTGGCTGGTTAGCACACCGAGCCTGGTGGCACTTGGCATTGTTGTCTTTGCAGTCTGCCAGAGCATATTGGCCTCCTATGATTTTGCCATAACCGCAAAGACGCTAGAAAAACAATACGAGCAGTTGGCGACAACGAGTCTCAAATTAAAAACCCAGGAGAAACTGAGAATCGAAGCTGAGCTGCAATCTCGTAATGCCTCAACTCGATTCCAGGAATCCCAGCAATTCGAAGCAATGGGCATGCTTGCCCACGGCGTAGTTTCAGATCTAAAGGAATCGTTTAACGAAGCCGCCACGGAAACCGAGCTCCTCGCCGAGGCACTGAAGTCGGACCCTGGTCTGCTCGCTTTGCTGGAGAAGACGCGAGAGAACGCTGATCATAGTGTTGCCGTTATTGAGGACCTGCTGAGCCTTTCGACATTCGACAACCTGGAACACTCAGCTGATACCAATGCCATCATTGAAGCAGTCATTGCTGAACCAAAGATTCAGGAGCGCGCCACACAACAGGATGTGAAGCTGGAGACGCAGCTTTCCACCGCAATACAGCCTGTGGCCGGGGCGAGAATTCACGTTCAACGGATCCTGCAAAACCTCATTAACAACGCGCTCGATAGTCAAACTTCTGCGGGGTTGACGACCGTTAGTTCAGAACAGATCTACACCGATGGTCGCACACTATTCTATGACTCAATTGTTACGGGCTACTACGTGGTCCTTTCAGTTGAAGATAGCGGCACCAGTTATAACGTGGAAGACCTGGATTCCATTTTTCAACCCTTCTTTTCCAGAAGTGAAACCAGCAAACGAAATATGGAGCTCGGGATGTCAGTGGTCAGAGCCATCGTGAAACAGCTTCACGGTGGCATTGACGTGATTTCTGGTGAAGGTCAGGACACCCGATTCGATATTTACCTGCCGATTTCCCTTCCTAATTCATCCTGATCGGACTCGCGCACGAGCGCAGCGAAGGACCCCTCCTACAATCAACCTCAATCTATCCAACCACTAACCACCAAACCCACGGTACAAACTATTATCCCCAACCAACGCAGCCACCCTTTTCGTCAAAACATCCTTCCACTCAGAGTGAGTCAAAATCCAAAAATCATCTTTTACGATGGCATTACAAACCATGTCTGCAACTTCCGAGGGATCTTTACCGCGGTCGGCAAGTAATGCTCCGGCGCCTTTTTCAAAGGCTTTCTCCGCTGCAGAACTTATGTGCCCTTGTGCAGACTCCTCGGTTCTATTTCGCTTGCTGAATACGATTTGCGTGTTGATCGCGCCTGGACAAAGTACAGAAGCCGATACCTTCGAATCGCCTGCTTTCAACTCCAGTCGAAGCGTTTCAGTCAGCGCCACCACGCCAAACTTGGACACATTATAGGGCCCAATGTTCGCCGATGACTGTAGTCCAGCAGTCGAAGCAGTATTGACAATATGCCCTTCACCGGTCTGCTTGATGAGCGGTAAAAAGGCTTTGATACCGTATATCACGCTCCAGAGATCCACCCCCAGTACCCATTCCCAGTCCGCCAGCGTCAACTCCTCAATTGGCCCTGACACAACAACACCGGCGTTGTTATGAAGTATATTGACGCCTCCAAACTCCTCCATTGTTCGGTCGGCTAGCGCCTGTATTGCTTCCCATTTCGAAACATCGGTCGGTACACCCAATACTTCGTGACCCGCATTGCGGAGTGACTTGACCGCATCTTCAAGTGCGGCCTCTTCAATGTCAGCCATCACTACTTTCATGCCTTCTTCTGCAAACCTTGTTGCCGTCGCTCGCCCTATTCCACTCGCTGCACCGGTAACAACCGCAACTTTGCCTTTAAAGTCTTCCATCAAATAGTCCTGACAATGATTAGAGCATCCTAAGATGCCTTCAAAGAGCTACTGAGTAAAGAGATGGCATGTTATCGTCGAAAATCACTCGACGAGGGCAATATCGTGACAGCCTGGAACTATCAAAAAGGACTTCAGGAAACGGGTAATGGCATCTACAGCTATCTTCAACCTGACGGTAGCTGGGGCTGGTCCAACTCGGGTCTGGTCACTGATGGTGATCAATCTCTGCTCGTCGATACGCTTTTTGATGCACCTCTTACCCGTGAAATGCTCAAGGTCATGGAGGATGCGACCGGCATTAAAGCCGACCAGATCAACACTGTGGTTAATACACACGCCAATGGCGATCATACCCACGGTAACGGACTCTGCACCCACGCAGAAATCATCGCGTCGGAAGCCGGTGCCAAAGAGATGGAGGCCTTTGGACCTGAACGACTGAAAGTAATGATGGACGCAGCTCCGGAAATGGGGGAGACCGGGGAGTATTTCATAGAAATTTTTGGCGCCTTCAACTTTAACGACGTTGCAGAGAAACTCCCAACAAAAACATTTAGTGATCAACTTCTGGTGACTGTCGGCGACAAATCGGTCGAACTGATCGAGGTTGGCCCCGCACATACTCAGGGGGACATCCTGGTTTTCGTCGATGAAGACAAAACCGTGTTTACCGGTGACATTTTGTTCATCGACGGCACACCCATCATGTGGGCCGGCCCCGTCAGCAACTGGATAAAGGCTTGCGACCTGATTATCGAACGCGACCCGGAGGTAATTGTACCGGGTCACGGTCCCATCACTGATATCAAGGGTGTTGAGCGGGTCAAAGACTATCTTTCATACGTAGATCGTGAAGCACGGATACGATATGACGCTGGCATGACACCTGTTGAGGCAGCGCATGATATCTCGCTCACCGATTTTGATTCCTGGACCGATGCTGAACGCATCGTTGTCAATGTGGATACACTTTACCGTGAGTACGCCGGTGATACCTCCGCGCCCAATACGATAGAGATTTTTACACTCATGGCGCAGATCAATAAGTCTCAGAGACGATAAACGCAAAACTTCTTTAATTAACACTGGGATATCCAAAGTACAGATATGACGTTTCTACCCATTCTCAAAACAGACTCGAGCAATATCCCCGCTAGAATTCTTGTGGTTGGGGACCCCAATCGACTTGATGTTGTGGCGGAATCTCTGACCGATGTAATCGCTATCAGCCACAATCGTGAATATCGCAGTATCAAGGGTAAGTTTAACGGTGTGGAAATCGGCGCCGTATCTCACGGCGTGGGTTCTGCGGGCGCTGGTGCTTGCTTTGAAGAACTTTGTATATCTGGCGCCACGCGTTTAGTCCGATCCGGTTCGGCAGGCGGCATGCAGGCAGACGTTGGCGCAGGAGACATTGTGATTGCCCGGGCCGCAGTGAGAGAAGAGGGTCTTTCTCACAAGCTGGTTCCCACAAGTTACCCAGCCATCGCAACCCCCGATGTATTGCTGGCCATGAGATCCTCAGCAGTCTCGTTAGGAATTGACTTCCATGAAGGTATATTGCTGACTTCCGATCTGTTTTATCCTCACGATGTACTTGGCAGTGACTTAACCCTGTGGCAAAAAGCCGGGGTAACGGCTGTTGAGATGGAAGTCGCGACGTTATTTGTTATTTGCGGACTACATAGCGTCGAAACCGGCGCGGTTGTCGCCGTGGATGGCAATCCACTTGAGCAGGATGATGGCTCCATGGAAACCTATGATCCACACCAGGACAAGGTGAAGCGGGCGGTTGAAGGTAGCCTGCAGATCGCGCTAAGCGCATTGATTAGCTAAGCTAGTCTCGATTAAGCACCAGCCCAATCTGCCTACACTCGGCAACCAGACTTCCCGTGCTATCCCACAAGCGTCCCGATTCGATCATCCGCCCATCAACCAGGTCGTCAGTTTTAAATTGACCTTGAATCCAGCCGGGCGCGGGTCTTCGCCTGATGTGAACAGTGAGTTCGATCGTCGGCACCCATCCAACGACGCCCAGCAACCCAAAGGGTGATGGCGGGAAACTGTCACAGAAGAGTAGAAGTGCACGGGTGTCGGGTTCCCGGTCATCTGCAAAACGTATCCACCCCGCTATTTCTGGAGATCCCGCGAGCCCAGGCGCTGCCTGCTCGGGATGCAGCATCACCTGCAACTTATTCATGATGGCCAGGTCAATGCCTTGAATGTTACCCGTTCTGGGTACACAAAGTTCGGGGCCGGGGATTTTCGGCGAATTAACCGTAATGTCACTGTCAACTCCAGCCGATACGCCAAGATCGCCATAGGCTGCGATAACCTCCAGCCTTTCTTTTGCTTCCTGAACGAGCCTTGCCCGAACGGTTGTAATGCTCCGGCCCGTGCGAATGATATCAACCACGATCTCACATTCTGCGTCCGGTATACCGGGCCGCAGGTAGTGAGTAGTCACAGACAGGGGATCCGGGTGCTTAATTGTCTGACCAATAGCGCTAGTGACTAACGACAAAAGATAGCCGCCATTGGGGTTATCACTAATATTCCACCCGGCATCGACCATGCCGGTGAACCTGTTTTCTCCAACACCTTCCAGCGCTGTGTCCTTGTCAAATACTGCCAACCTGGTCTCCTGCCCTGCCATTATAAACGAGCGAACCGCTCTCTTTGAATTGATGAAAGACAGACAAAGCCTCGTTGGTCAGAACGCCGTCTGTAACCGTAATGCCCCTTTGTTCCAGCTGCCCTTGCCAGTCAGGATGAATCGGACCTTCATCAAAACCTGTGATTTCCTCAAGCTCAGGCCCAGAGCCTGCAATCACCAGGGATCGTACACCTGACCAGACCAGCGCCCCATAGCACATGGCGCAGGGTCGCCAATTCACTACCAGTTGATGTGCAGCGAGATGCTCTGCACCAAGATCAAAACAATCCAGCGTTCGCTGCGCCAGGGACATCGCCATTATCTCGGCGTGGGCGGAAGAACACTGCTCCGGCAACACGCGATTCACACCGATGGTGACCAGGCGACCGGTCTCAATTTCAAACACGCCAGCCGCAAAGGGACCACCTGTATCACGTTCGATATTGAGCCCGGAAAAGCGAATAACTTCACGCATCTGGTCCCGCACCCCAGGCAGATGGCTCGGCAATCGTGCTAGCTCATCAACAGCCCAGTCAGGTAAAGATAAGGTCAAATTCCTGATCAAGGGTGATCTTCCGGGATCTGGTCGAGATAAAAAATATTCCCATCCGGGTCTTTGAATAGGGCCAGCATGCCTCCCCATGGCTGCCTGGTTGGCGGCATTTCGAATTCAACCCCGGCAGCGCGCATCTGCTCATAGGTAATGTGAATATCTTCTGCAATTAATCCAATACCCGTGTGCCTGCCAATTAATTCAACCTGATCATCGCCTGCCTTCGCGAAAGCAATCTGAGCTGGTCCAGTATCAAAAGATGCATAGCCGAAATCTGAATCTTCGGTTAGCACTTTGAGGCCTAATTGGTCCCTAAAAAACCCAAGTGATCGATCAAAGTCTGATACAAAAAAATTTACGTAGCCTAAAGTCAAACTACTCATCTTCCCTCCTTGCCCGCTTTACCGAGCCTCAACTTCATCTGTTGTCGATTATTCCCATTGTGCTGACCAGCTTCGAAATCACTATTCCATATTCGTGTAGCTATCTGGCGTGAAACGAGGCGTACACAAACAGTAAAAACGCAGGTCTAGGGTACCCTTTGAGACCACTCGCTGGCTTATGCCCGGTGGAATAACAACCTGGTCTCCTGCGCCAATATCAAATTGGTGACCATCAACTTCCATTATTCCTTCTCCCTCTATCACGATATAGGTTTCAGTGACACCGGCAAGGCTATGAAGCTGGGTGGTCACTCCCACCTCGACCCGCGCGATCGCCAGAGAGGCTCCCGGTGCGAATGCCGTATTGCAAAGCTCTGTGATGTGACAACGCTCATTAGTCAGAGTCTCCGCCGAGCCATCACCCTTTACAAAATAGTCCATCGATGCCTTCTCCTTTTTGCCACCCTACCAATGATATGATCCGACTTCAAAATCAAGGGAAATTGCCTCCCATGAGCGGAGTTTCATTATCACTTGCCGGTACCAACGCACTGGTCACCGGTGCCAGTAGCGGCCTCGGTCCTTTTATTGCAAGAAAGCTGGACGAAGCAGGTGCAAGGGTCGCAATCCACTACCATCAAAATCGTGCTGGCGCTGAAGCCCTCGCCATGGACCTGAACAATCCGGCGGAAGTGATCCAGGCTGATCTTGGAGATCTGGATCAGGTCAGTCAGCTATTTCACTCTGCTTCGGACAAGCTCGGCACGATTTCCATTCTGGTAAACTGCGCAGCGGCCGAATCTCAACTGGTGTCAGATTTAAGCGAGCTCGATCCTGATCGATGGGCAGCCACCCAGCGAACAAACGTTGATGCCCCACTCGTTCTGATTAAGTTATTCGCAGCCCAGGGTAAACCTGGCTCCATCATCAACATTTCCTCGATCGAGGGCAGCCGCCCCGCTCCGGGACACGGACACTACTCAACTTCCAAGGCAGCACTGGAAATGCTGACAAAATCTGCAGCCCTGGAGTTCGGCCCAGATAACATAAGAGTTAACGCGATTGCGCCAGGCCTCATTGATAGGGAAGGCATTGAGGAAGGCTGGCCAGAGGGCGTCAAGGCCTGGAAGGCATCAGCACCCCTGGGAAGGTTGGTTAATCCTGAGGATATTGCCAGCACAGCTCTGTTCCTGGCGAGTGACTTCTCTGCATCTATCTCGGGCACCGTCATTACTGTTGATTGCGGCCTTTCAATCAAACCCGGCTGGTAAGGATGATTTCTAAAGCTGCTGTAGTAGGCGCAGGACTGATGGGTACGGGCATCGCCCGTCATATGGCGAGCAACAACCTTGAAGTTACACTACTGGATAAAAACGAGAGCCAACTGACAACTGCTCGGGAAGCACTCAGTCTCCCTGGCGTCACAACCACGACCGATTTCAATGTACTCTCCAGCGCCGACTATGTGATTGAAGCCGTTTTCGAAGACATTAGTGTCAAGCAGGAAGTACTAGCGGATATAGCAAAACACACATCACCAACCTGCATTATCGCCACTAACACCAGCTCATTGTTGATCGGTGACCTGGCATCTGCTGTCAAGCATCCCAACTATTTTATCGGGGTGCATTACAACAACCCTGCTGATTTCAACCCGATTGTTGAAATCATTGTCAGTAACCAGACCAACGAAAGCAGTATTGAAACTATTTACCAGTGGTGACATCAGCAGAGCTGATCATCCGAGGCGAGAAAGCACCGGGAATGGCTCAAGACGTACTGGCATCTGCTCGCCTGCTAACATCCCGGTGATCTACCGCTTGAAAATCAAAAGGTTGGATCAAAACGACCAGGTGTAACCAATCATTGGGCCTTCTTGCAGCATATCCCAACCATATTTCGGTGTATTGTCATAGTCGTCCTCGAAGTAGCGATACCCGAGGATAAGGGCTTTGTTCGTGCCGAACTTACGATTGAAGAATAATTGCAGATTGTAGCTGGAATCAGAATCACCAGCGAATGCAACGTCTGCGCGGCCGACGATGCCCCACTTTTCGTTGAGCGGGTAACTGAATCGGACTCCTGCAATCCAGTTAAGCCAATTGTCTTTTACGTCAAACTTCGC
>Ga0208879_1000380_pt1 | contig 46032 bp, 65 predicted proteins | sample Knorr_S15_td_Bot_FD_185605 | JGI IMG/M metagenome (GOLD analysis project Ga0208879, IMG submission 185605) | Marine microbial communities from Southern Atlantic Ocean transect - Knorr_S15_td_Bottom_ad_5009_LV_A (SPAdes) (version 2) | ecosystem: Environmental > Aquatic > Marine > Oceanic | place... | reverse complement strand
CAACAAGTACATCTGATGAAAAAAATATGGCATCAAGTGTTTCTAGTGGAACTCATAAAATTGATGGAATGATTGTTGCACCCTGTAGCATGAAGACATTATCTGCAATTGCTAATGGATACGATGACACTCTAGTTGCACGAGCTGCCGGTGTCACCATTAAAGAATCAAGAAAATTAATTTTAATGGTACGTGAAACACCACTATCTGCAATTCATTTAGAAAATATGTTAAAGTTATCAAGATTGGGAATTGTAATTTTACCTCCAGTTACTGAATTTTACACAAAACCAAAAACAATTGATGATATTGTTAATCACGGCGTAGGAAAATGTTTAGACCAATTTGATTTAGAACATAATTTGTACCCTCGATGGGGAACTCTGAATTAGTTTGCCAAAATTTTCAATTGACAAAATAGTTCTTGCACAAAGAAGTTTTGTATTTGAAATTTTTTCAAATTTTGAAAACTATCAAAAATTATTTTCTCAACATTTTCCATCAGTTAGGGTTCGTTCTATTCGTAATGATATGGCAGTTGTAGAGGAGCATCTGATATTGGGAGATAAAGAATTAGTAATGATGACAAAACATGTATCTCAATCACCATTTCTACATGAGGTTTTTGTAATTGGAGGTGATGCCAAAGGAAGTTACATCAAAGAACAGTTTTTAGATCATTCTGATGGAACTAAAATCCTAATTGATGTGGATTTGAAACTAAAGACTAAAATGAAAATATCTGAATTATTTGTAAAAAATAATTTACAAGAAAATTATAGTAAAATTATAGATGATTTTGTAAAAATTGCTGAAACCTAGTCTGATTTTACTTCTTTATCTTTGGTAATACTGTCAATTTCACCTTTAAAATCTGATAGTTCCTTATCTCCTTGAATTTTTCCTTTCTCAAATTCTCCTTTGGCTTTACCAAATGTTTTTGCAAGTTCTGGGATCTTTTTTGCACCAAATATCAATACTCCAATCACTACTACCAAAACAATGATCTCAGTACTTCCAAGCATTACAATACTATCTTTGTTAATTTCAGATTTAAATGTTCGACTTTTTTCGCTCTTTACGCTCAATGAATAGCATGCCTATAGTGTATAGTATAATCATTGGAACTGCAATAAACCACATTGTAACACCACTACCATCTGGCGTGATCACTGCTCCAAAAATAACAATTGCAACTATGGCGTATCTCATATTTTTTCTCCAAAAATATGCATCAACTGCACCTGAAGCAGATATTGCATACATTACAAGTGGAAGTTGAAACGATAATCCAAACGCTAACAAAAACTGTAAAACAAAAGTAACAAAATCCATAATGTTGAGAAATGTTACTAGTCCTGCAGATTCTCCGTATTTATACAAAAAATCTAAAATATATGGTATGACAAAATTGTAAGAAAACACACAACCAATAATGAATAATCCTAATGCTGGAACTGAAATACTTCTACTAACATTGATTTCATTTTCTTTTAGTGCTGGCTTGATAAATCCTACAAGCTCTCTGATTATTACGGGCATTCCAACTACCACCCCAATTAATGCTGCAACGTATATTTGAGCAAAGAAAGCTTGTCCTGGAGCTGTCTGTATCAATTGAACACTTTCTGGAACAAGATTCATTTTCATATGGTGTGTAACTTGTGCTGCAATGTTGTTTAATGGTTCGGGATTTGGATAATACAAAGTGATTTCTCCAATTTGAAATGGTTCTGCATGAAAAGTCAGAATTACTGCCGTAATGATTCCAATAACTAGAGCAATTCGTAGTAGTCTTTTTCTTAGTTCTTCAAAATGTTTATTGATACCATCAAGCTCTGACATCTGTTCTCTTTTTGATTAATGACATATCTATTTATTGGGAATTGGCAATAGTTTTGCTTCGGGCATTCCTGACTCTTTGAGTGCTTCTTGTGTTATTCCCTCAAATTCTAGAGAAATCACAGCCTTTGTGTTGAATTTACTTTCCATCTCTTTTGCTAATTCACCAATATCTTTGCCAGAGTAGATTTCATCAGAATCTTTGAGTAGTATTCTTTCCCCTTTTTCCAATTCCTTTCCATTGTATTTTCCTTGTAGAAATTTTGTGATTTTAGGAACTTCTTCTAAATCAATATTGTTGTAAAAGAAACAAATTCCCTTTACTGATTATAGTCATATGCTGTACCATGTCTATACATGAAAACTCCAATAAAATGAGCTTCCACTTCTGGTTCTCTAATACATTTGATTTCCCAGTTTAGTAATTTGGATTCATCATAACTGAGATCAACCATCTCATCTGATGTTAATTTCCAATATCTCATTCTAGGCATATTATAATTCTGTAATTCATTCTGCTATAAATTCCAATAACTTTATGAAAAAACATCAAAATATGCTGTTTTTTTGTTTTAATTTCAGTGATAATATTCATTTCTTACTGTAACAGTGTCATAGTATTGCTGTTCTTTTTATATTAAATCGACGTATAGATGCTGTGAGTGATCGAATAACTGTTGTAATTGATACTGTCAATGTACGAAAACTTCGAAATATTCAAGCAAAGATGATCACCACTTCTCCCAAATCCATTAGTTTTTCGCGTGTTTTGAATTTGGTTGTAAGTGAGGGTCTTAAAAAATTCAAAGTTTAATTCAATACAAAAAATACACAATGCGTATAATCATTAATGTTAATTATGCACAATAAAAAAATCAACATACAATTCCAATCTAGTTTATGCCAATAAGACGTGCATTGTACTAATGTAAAAATAAAAAAGTAACTGATTCTGGGCCGGTAATATCAACAACAACACAAGTCCTCAGAACCAAATTACCTATTGTATATTACAAAAAAAGTATAAAAGCACAAATTTTAGGAAGACAGATTAACCTGATTTCATTTTTCCAAATCATTAATGGCCACTTTTGATGTACATGTTACAATTGAGAACAAACCGGGGATTAGTGATCCTGAGGGTGAGACCATTCTAAATGATTTAGTTCTTCGAGGATTACATAAATCAGTTACAAAAATTAAGACTGCAAAAATGTTAAAATTCACCATTACAGAAAAAGATAAAAAAACTGCACACTCAAAGGTGCAAAAAATTTGTGATGACTTGCGAATTTACAATCCTATGGTTAGCATAGTAACTGTTGATGTTTTTGATGCCTAAGCGATCAAAAATTATTATCAAAAAATTCTTTCTGTCTCGATTCAAATTAAATATCTCGAAATCTTAATACAATTGTGAAAGTTGGGGTTGTGGTTTTTCCTGGTAGTAACTGCGATCGTGATATGTATCATGTATTATCTGATGTTTTTCATTTTGACACACAATATTTCTGGCATGATAAAGGATTGCCAAAAAATATTGATGCAATAATTTTGCCTGGCGGATTCTCATATGGTGATAGACTCAGGGCAGGAGTCATTGCGGCACATAGTCCAATAATTTCAGATGTCCAAAAGTTGGCAGAAAAGGGAATTCCAGTTTTAGGTGTATGTAATGGATTTCAGATACTTGTGGAATCGGGTTTACTTCCAGGAGTTTTACTCAAAAATGAATCTCTGAATTTTATGTGTGAGTGGACTGAGTTGATAGTTGAAAATAATAAAACACCATTTACAAATAAACTCAAACTAAATCAAAAAATTCCAATCCCAATTGCTAATGGTGAGGGACGATACTATGCAGATGATGATACTCTAAAAAAACTAAAGAAAAAAAATCAAATTGTATTTAGATATGGTGATGTAGTTAATGGTTCTGCAAATAGAATTGCCGGGGTTTGTAATGAAGATGGAAATGTAGTTGGTATGATGCCTCATCCAGAACGTGCAGTAGAGTCTGAAATTAACCCAATTGACAGTAAACCCTCATCACTAATTTTTGAATCTTTATTGGTACAAATGGGTGCAAAGAATTGAGTTTAGAACCCCGAGAACTAGATGAACTAAAATCAAAAATTGGTAGAGTGCCAACATCTACCGAACTAGAAATTGTAGCAGCTCAATGGTCTGAACATTGCTCATACAAATCATCAAAGAAGCATCTCAAAATGTTACCTATGACGGGTCCTTTAGTAATTAATGAAAAAGGATATGATTCAGGAGTACTTGATGTTGGGGGCGGTTATGTTGTAACTGCACACATTGAAAGCCATAATCATCCGTCTGCAGTTGAACCGTATGGTGGAGCTGCAACAGGTGTTGGAGGAGTAGTTCGAGATATTTTGTCAGCTGGAACTCGTCCTATTGCAATCTTTGATGGATTACGTTTTGGAAATATAGAAAAAGACAAGCACGCAAGATGGTTATTCAAAAATGCAGTTAAAGGAATTGCTGATTATGGTAATTGTTTAGGAATTCCAACTATTGGTGGTGAGGTAGAGTTTGATGATTGTTATCAAAATTATGCTCTAGTTGATGTTGCATGTGTTGGATTTGGTAGAAAAGACCGACTAATCAAAAACCATACAAAAAAAGGTGATGTAGTTGTATTACTTGGAGGCTCTACAGGCAGGGATGGTATTGGTGGCTCACAATTTGCATCTGATTCTTTAGAGTCTGAGGACCGTTCAGCAGTACAAATTCCTGATCCATTTATTGAGAAATTAATCATAGAGGCAATACTTGAGGCAAGAACTCAAAAATTAATTCATGCAATGAAAGATTTGGGTGGGGGTGGACTATCTTGTGCTGTTTCTGAAATTGCTGACACATTAGATATTGGAATCGAGATGGATGTAAACAAAGTTCACACTAGAGAAAATGACATGCATCCAAATGAAATTATGGTTTCTGAATCTCAAGAAAGAATGTTAATTGTTACAAGTAAAGTAAAATTAAAAAAATTGCAAAAAATTTGTGAGAAATTCCGAATTGCTTGTTCTGTAATTGGTAGTGTTACATTTGATAATAAAGTTCATGTAAAAAAAGGAAACAAAACATTTGCAAATTTATCTGCAGATATTATTGCAAATGCAACACTACTTGATTTACCCTCAAAAAAACCATCATACCTGAAAACCATTACTCACGAAAAGAAACTGAAACCAATAACTGATTATTCAAAAATGATGATGAAATTTTTATCTGCACCAAACATTGCAAGTAAGATTTGGGTGTATAGTCAATATGATCATGAGGTGGGGATTAGAACTGTGGTAAAACCTGGAGGGGATGCATCTGTATTACGATTAGATAATGGAAAGTTTCTTTCAGTAAAGATTGATGGCAACCCAAAGCAATGCTACATTAATCCGCGTGAAGGTGCAATTGGTTGTTTTGAGGAGGCATGTAGAAATGTTGTATGTACTGGAGCAAAACCTGTTGGAATGCTTGATCATTTACAATTTGGTAGTCCAAAAGATCCAGAAATTTTTTGGACATTTTTAGAATCACTAAAAGGGTTAACTGACTTTGCAAATGACTTTGGAATTCCATGTATTGGCGGTAAAGTGAGCCTATACAATGAAACACCTGCCGGTTCAATCAAACCAACTCCTCTAATTGGTGTTTTGGGATTAATTGACAAAAAACCACTAGTCCCTCAAAAAATTATTGATGGGGATTGTCTTGTAATTGTAGGGGACACAAAAGATGAACTTGGCGGTTCTGAATATTTTGAATATATTCATAAATTTATTGGCGGTAATTGCCCTACAGTTAATTTTAAAGAATCAAAGAAAAACATGAATGCCGTATTGGATATAATTTCAAAACAAATTATAAAATCAGCACATGATTGCTCTAAAGGCGGACTGGCAGTTGCAGTTTCTGAATTATGTATGATTAGCCATATTGGATGTAATGTCTCATTAGATACTGTTCCTGGTGAGAAATTGCCATTTGATAGAATACTATTTTCTGAAAGTCATTCAAGATACCTATTAACAGTTGAGCGGAAAAATATTTCAAAACTTGAAAAAATTCTCAAAAAATACAAAGTATCTTTTAAAAGTATAGGTGAATTTGGAGGAGAAAAAATTCGATTCAATCATAATAATACATCAGTCATTAATCTAAGAGTTGATAAAGCGCATAAAACTTGGATAAATTCGTTAAGGGATTTGGTATTACATGGATAAAACCCACAATATGGATTGTCTTGATGATAAACCAAAAGAGAATTGTGGTGTAGTTGGAATTTATAGTCTTAGTGGAACTAATGTAGTTCCTATGGTAATTGATGCATTACGAGCATTACAACATCGAGGTCAAGAAGCTTGGGGGTTGGCAGTACCAAACAAACCACCATTCAAAAAAATTGGACTAGTAACTGACGCATCATCAGAATTCAAAGCAATCACAAAAGAATATGCATCATCATCAGTGATTGGACATGTTCGATATTCAACTATGGGTAGAAGTACATTGGAAAACGCACAACCACTCAAAGTCAAAGATTTGTGTATTGCACACAATGGAACCATTGTTAATGCTCAAGAGTTATCTAATCTTGTGGGTGGATGCTCATTTACTCCACAAAATGCTAGTGATACTCTAGTTGCAGCTCAGAGATTGGTTGCATTAATTTCTGAAAATGGTGATATGGGAAAGGCATTATCTATTTTGAAAAATGAGATGGTGGGCTCTTATTGTTTTACATTTATTTCTGATGATAATTCCGTTTATGCTGCACGTGATCCTAAAGGATTTCGTCCAATGGTTCTAGGACATAAGAAATCTGATGACACATACATTGTGGCCTCTGAATCATCTGCAATTTCTGCAGTAGGTGCAGAGTTACAACGAAATGTAACTCCTGGTGAATTAATCAAACTAAGTAAAAATGGGTTGGAGACTGAAATGTTTTCAAATGAAACTACACGTGCACATTGCTCTTTTGAATTCACATATTTTGCCCATCCCTCAAGTAACATGGAGGGCACCAACATCTATGTTGCAAGAAAAAATATTGGGAGATTTTTAGCAAAGAAATTCCCAATTCATGATGCTGATTTAGTAATCCCTGTTCCTGATTCTGCACGTCCTGCAGCATTAGGTTATGCACAAGAAATTGGTGTTTCATTTGATGAAGGATTACTGAAAGACAGATATAGCAAAAAAGGTCCTTTACGCAGTTTCATAGAGCCACATCAATCAGATAGAGTCGAAATTAATCGATGGATTATTCCAATTAAAGAAATCATTGAAGGCAAACATGTTGTAGTAATTGATGATAGTCTAGTTAGAGGTACAAGCTCCAAGGCAATCATCAAGGCTTTGCGAAGAGCCGGTGCTAAAAAAATTAGCATGGTGATAACATACCCTCAAATTAAATTCCCATGTTATGCTGGAATTGATTTTCCTTCACAAGATGAACTTGCAACATTTTCAAATGGAAAGGAAATGACTCCAGAAGAAATTACAGAGATGGTGAGAAAAAATATTGGTGCTGACTTTTTGGGGTATAATGATGCTGAAAATTTAGCAGCAGCAGTTGGAATTCCAATTGATTCCATGTGTTTTACGTGCTCATCAGGCAATTATGACTCTCTAGGAATAAAACCTGAATTCAAAACTCGTGCAGAGATGAAAGGAGAATAGGATATTTTTTTAAATATTTTAGAATGGGTGATAAATTATGCAAGCAATTTGGAATGAAACAATAATAGCAGAAAGTGATGATACGGTAATAGTTGAGGGGAATCATTATTTTCCATTTGATTCAATTAAAGAAGAGTATTATTCTAAAACTGAATTAACTACTATGTGTGGTTGGAAAGGCAAGGCCAATTATTATTCAGTTACAGTTAATGGAAAAACAAACAAAGATTGTGCTTGGTATTATGCAGAACCAAATGATGCTGCCTCAAAAATCAAAGGAATGGTGGCCTTTTGGAATGGTGTAAATATTAAATAATTTGTTTTCATTTTTAATCTAAAAAATTATCATCAAAATACAAAGCAATATGCCCTAATTTCACATCTTTTTTTGATGACTCAAAATATTCATCAGTCTTTAATAGCCAATTATTTAGTTCATCATTGACTGTTCTCATGCTTTAACATCAATCTAATTTGAGAAATATGTGCCGAGTAAATGTCGATTACTTTGATCGATACTAATGTTGATCTACCTACTTGTATGATATTTCCAAATATCAAAAATTCTATGAGTTCGAAAAACATGGTTCCTAGAAAAAAAGATCGATTCTACTTTTTTAGCAAATCTGGTTGGACCATAAATTTCCCTAGCAGTTAAATCCGATAAATTCATGCCTAAATCATTGAAGTTTCTTACTAGTGGAAAGGTAAAGGATCTCTATGAAGTAGATGGGAAAACAATTCTCTTCAAATTCTCAGATAGAGTATCTGCATTTGATGTAAAATTTAAACAAGATATTCCTGAAAAGGGTAAAGTTTTGTGTAAATTTGCAGAATTTTGGTTTGATAAACTAGATGTTCCAAATCACTTTGTACGACGAGAATCAGATAATGAAATAATTGTAAAAAGGATGAAAATGCTTCCAATAGAATGTGTGGTTCGAGGCTATTTTTATGGCAGTTTGATTAATCGATGGAAAAAAGGGGAAGTTACAGTTCCAGAAGGAACTGATACTACAATGGCTGCAAAACTCACTGAACCCCTTTTTGATCCTACTACAAAGTCTGAACACGATACTCCAATTGATAAAAACAAAGCACTTGAAATGAATCTTGTAACTGAGGAGCAATTTGACTGGTTAAAAGAAACATCAATCACTATTTACAAAAAGATGGCAGAGATTGCAGATGGTGTTGGTTTTATTCTAGCTGATTTAAAATTAGAATTTGGATTATTAAATGGAGAAATAACTTTGGGTGATTCAATTGGTCCTGATGAGTATAGATTATGGCCTAAAGATTCCTTTGAGGTTGGTAAAATTCAAGATGCATATGACAAACAACTCTTACGTGATTGGCTAACTGCTAATGGATATCAACAACAATTCGATGATGCACGCAATAAAGGTGAAGAACCAACAGCGCCACAAATCCCAGAAGAAATTATTACAAAAATGACCCAACGATATGTTGCAGCATACGAAAAACTTTCAGGAACTTCCCTGTAATACTCATTATTCATTCAATGTTGACTAGAAGCTAACTTTCAACTTGAATTAATTTTTTGATTATGTACTATTTCATACCTTGTTAGGGTATTTTCTTACATATCTTTTCAGAATTTACTTTTTTTGATATTTTACAATATTTTTAAAATCGCTACAATATTTCTATCATTGATACTATGTTAATCATAGTGGTATGATAATTATTATATGCGTTATGATATTTTTAGTAGTACATAGATAATTTAGTATCCATAACAATAATCTTAGTAGCGGTATCAATATTTTTGGAATCAGAAAAAATTGATGCGATTAGACAAAAAAATATGATACAAGGATCTTTTAGATCACTATTTGAGGGTATAATCAGCATGTCAACCTTACTAGAAAAGCAAATCAAAGTAAATCGTATTGTTACGACAAGTATTGAACACGCACGAGCAATTGAAGACCCTGCACGTGCAAAAATTGTAGAGCTATTATATCGTCAAGCATTATCAGCTGACCAAATTTGTACTGCTCTAAAAAAATTTGGAATCAAAAAAGCACTAACTACCATTCGTCATCATTTAGATATTCTAAAAGTATCTGGTCTAATTGAAATTGCACGAATTGAGGAATCACGTGGTGCAATCACAAAATTTTACAGCACATCAACCAAACTGTTAGATTTTCAAACACCTGATGATTTTGATTCTAAATATTCAAAAATCATTGTGAATACATCTGAAAAAATTGAAAAAATTCTCAAAGGATTAGCTCCAAAAACTAGTAAATTAAAAGGGAAAAAATCTGAAGGGTATTCACAATATTTAGTTATGGAGATTATGAATCGTGCCATGACTAATATCTTTGAGAATGACAAAAAATAATGGATGATAAAGCAATCAAATTATTTTCTGCAAAGAATTTAGTATTCATTGCAACTGTGATGAAAGACGGCTCACCACAAGTTTCCCCTGTTTGGGCAAATTATGAGGATGACCATATTTTGATTAATACTGCAGAGGGTAGAATAAAGCACAAAAATATTCTACGTGATCCTCGAGTTGCAGTCTCAGTTGTATCACATGACAACCCACTTGACATGACAACAATTCGTGGTACAGTTACTGAATTAATTCCAGACTATGATTATACTCACGCAGACAAACTAACACTACAATACATGGGACGGGAAAAATATCCATTCAAACAAGCAGATGAAAAAAGAATTACTCTAAAAATAAAACCAGACAAAGTTTTCATTTTACCTGAATTAAAGATCCAAGAGTAATAGTTTATAATATTTCTAAATTCGAATTTAGAAACATAACTAATCACGTATGTCAAGTAATAAAAAAGGATGTATGGACAGTGCTTAACGACGACGTCTTGCTGCTGCCTTTCTCTTTGGAGCGGCTCTGCGTTTTACTGCTGCCTTTCTCTTTGGAGCTGCTCTTCGTTTTACTGCTGCTTTTCTCTTAGGAGCTGCTTTTCTCTTAGGAGCTGCCTTTCTCTTTGGAGCGGCTCTGCGTTTTACTGCTGCCTTTCTTTTAGGTGCTGCACGTTTTGGTGCTGCTTTTTTATCAGCATTATTCCTACGAGTTGCTGCTGCCTTTCTCTTACGAGATGCTGCTGCTTTTGTAGCTTCTGCTGCTTTATTTGCGGCATTTCTCTTTCGAGTTCGTGCTGCTTTTTTAGCTGCTTCTGCTCTTTTGGCTTTGGGTATTGCCATAGATTTTTTGCCAAAATCATATGTGTTATATGGTAAACATCACACAATACTATGCTAACAATAGTATAATTTGACACTTTTTTTATTTTCTAAAAATATCGATCAACAATTTGTAAGACAAATAAGAGCTGTGTCAACTGTTGATTGTTCTTTTTGCGGTCTAATGATAATTTTGTATGAACTATCCTCATCAAATGGAATATCAAATTGTGTAGTTCTCTGAATTGGTTTTCCTGGGTCTAATCCTTCAAAGAGTAGGTCTATTGATGAAAACTCCCCATAAGTTGCTTCATGTTTTTGATTTTTTTCATCAACAATGTAAAATTGTCCCCCTGAAATTATGGTTTTATCATCACTGACATTTTCTGCAGAAATTCCAATCATCACAAATGTATTTTCAGGGACTGTTTCCTTATCACCCTCATGTGTTCCCTCAAATGATATAGTGTATTGTACTGGTCCAACGATCACGGATTCACCAGCATTTGCTGTGATGTAGTTTGTTTGGTATAGATAGTATGTGTACATTCCAGCAGACATGGATATGATTACTGCAGCAATTACAATTATCATTCCAAACCTTACCATGAACGGTTTGGTAATTTTTTGGTATATAGTTTAATCTCTGTTTTTTATCTACATCTTTTTTTGGATGGTAAATAATGTACAAAAATACTATATTTTGCAGTATTTTGGGCCGATATTTTTACCACATTTTATATCAAAAAATGCTCATTTTTGGGTCATTTTTGTTCTAAAATATCATGTGATATTGGTGTGATTTTAGCTAATTTTTGGTCATTTCTGAGGGGTTTAGCATTTAGGCACAACTCTAAAAGATCATACGTGTTTTACTGGGAGACCTTGGTGGAATCACTGTTGCCTTTTGTAGCTAGGCACTAGTGTTCAACCCCCCATCTAAACACCTGTTTCTGGAAAAATCATATTATGCCTAAACCCTCTAATTTTGAGGGGGGGTTTAACGCCTAGGCATAATATGAACAAAATCACCATTTTGATAGTTTTTGAGTAGTTCAATTAATTTATTGAAATTTTGTACAAATCAACTATTTCTAAATTTAGAACTGGTCAAAAATGCCATTTTTTGTTGATAATTAATGTAAAAAAGGAGGGGGTTTTCCCCTCCATCTAGTATTCTTTATTTTAGATTCTTTCTACTCTAATGGTAATTTTACCTTTTTTTGCAGTGTTTACTATTTTGAGTGCTCTACTCATTACACCCATACCAAATCTTGACAGTTCTGCAGTTGATATGGTTAATTCTTTTGCTTTTGATGTTTTTGTTTTCATAATATTGAATAGTCAATTTTTGATATAATGCCCGCGTAGAACTGATAAATCGTCTATTTTTTTAGAATGTTTTCATTAAATATCTGGAAGTTTTTTCATACATTTCTGATAATCTATCTATTGCATCAAAGACACTTTGTTGATTGATGTTTTCTTTGTCATCTAATACCACATACACTCCCACCTTTTGTTTCCCCTCTTCTGTGATTACTTTGCTAATTGCTTGAATTGAATTACAAAATTCTAATACTCTACCCTCAAATCTCTTTTTTTCATCTGCATTAAATCCCATATACCTTGAAATTTGTTTAGTTTTCAAAACTATTTTGGCCCCTATTACTATAATTCCTGGTTGTGATTTTGGTTCAAATATTTCTACGGGGACGCCATACTGCCCTGCATGTTTTACTAGTATTTGGAACGAATTTTCTGGATTTTTTATCTCTTCAAATGAATGACCTTCATGAATTAACCATCTTTCCATATTATCACGCATTCTAGCTGCACTCATAATGAAATAATTCAAACTAGTTCTATATGATTCTAAATTCTAATGATTACAGGTCTAAATTTAATATGTTTCTAAATTCGAGTTTAGAAATAATTAAAATTACTGCGTGAAAACAATTCAACATATCAAATATTGATATTAAATCCTGAATCCAACTCTGGAATTGATGGAGTAACTAACATGTTGAACATAATTCCAATAAACATCAAAGTAAGCCCCACATAAAGACAATTTTTTGCTTTACGTGGATCGTCTTTACGTATGATGAAAAATGCAATTATTCCGCCAATCACCCCAAAAAGTATTGGTAACAAATACCACACATTACTTCTTGGTTTTTCAGTTTTTGACATTTTTATTTCTGGTTATTTTGCAACAATTATTTTTTTCTGTAATTGTGTTATTTCTATTTCTACTGTTTCTAATGGATCCTCTACTTGATTGCGTCTAATTGAGAACATTTTTGGTTTTTCAAAGTCATCTGTACAATCAGGACATGCATAAACTAGTACTCTGTGTTCATTTGGTGCTTTAGGGTTTGATAATCTTGGATAATACACCAATCTTGCACTACAATCAACACAATATCTGTTGGCCCTTCTAGTTCTGACCAATGTAAACCTCCTGCATTATTCTAGATATGCGATCATCTATTAGATCTATGTTGTCTAATAGTGTACACCAATTACTTTCAACAGATCAATGTTTCTATATTCGAATTTAGAAATATATTAAATTTAGACTAGTGATTATACTATATGTATGAAAAAATAATGTTTCAAAACTCGAGTTTAGAAATAAGACGCGCCTCCCACCAGACTTGAACTGGTGACCATCCGGTTAACAGCCGGATGCTCTACCACGCTGAGCTAGGGAGGCACAAGTTTGTTCCTTGGTAAAAGTGATTTAATCTTTACGACTATGGAGTTTTGGTAATAATTGATTAAAGATTAATTAAATTTTGCAAAGAATTCTTTGATTTCAATTGAATGACTTTCAACTAGTTCTATTATTTCTAAATGTTCATCTGCTGTAGGTTCTCTATGATGAACAATTTGAAAAGCACTTAATGCAGAACCGACCATTTCACCAACAAAGAATCCACACAAAAAATCTCCAATACTTTTACAATCCCATGTTTCTCCAATTCTTGGAGATGCTCCAGCAGTTTTGTATAATTCTAAAGTTTGCACAATTAAATCAGTTGTCTGCTTTACAAATTCAGGATCAAGGGTCATGAGAAAAACTAGAAACTTTTATTTTTCTATGCCTTTTTTCTTGTCAAATACATAGATACCATCAAGAAAAACTCTATGATCTTTGTTTTTCACTTTGGTTTTCAATTCAATGTTTGCTGCAGTTTGTGTAATGTCTGTCCAAACTTCACCTGTAAGTATAACGTCTTCTCCTTTGGGCATTACTTTGGTATTGCCAACAACACGTGTTTTTCTTGGTGCTCTTTCTCCTTGAAAATTTTCAATGATGATAACTTTTCCATCTACTTTGACTGTAACTGGAAAGTGTGCATAAACAATTTTCATTTTTATTGTATATCCTACAATTAATCCTTCACAAATATTTCTGATCAATGATCTTGCCGTGTGTAATATTGCATAGTCTCTTTTTTTAGTTCCCGGTGCTTTTAGTAAAATTTTGTTTTCAGAAATTTCAATATTAACTGGAATAGTTCTAAAACTTTTGTATGTTTTACCTAATGGTCCTACAAATGTTAACATGTGTTTTTTTTGTGAAACTTTAACCCCATCTGGAATATCTACTGCATCTTGAAATTTTTCTAGTTGCTTAGTAGACATATCCGATTAAAAATCCTCCAATTCCTTTTTTAATTGCTTCATGATGAGACATCACGCCTTGATTAGTAGTTACTAATAACATTCCTCTGTCATATGCTGGTAAGTATTGCTGTTCCCAACTATTGTATTCTTCAGTTTTTACTTTGAATCTTGGTGAAATTGCTCCACATTTTGTAATTTTTGCTAATAGTTTGATTTTGAATTTACCGCCTCTTTTATCATCAATTTGCTCAAATTCACCCACATACCCATCTTTTTGAAGTGTTTTTAGAACTTCAATTCCTAATTTTGATGTTGGAAGTACGACACATGATGTATTTCTTCTTGCTTCGTTGTTGTATAGTGTTACAAACAAATTTGCTAAAACATTAGTTGAAGGCATACTATATCACCGATTTTTCCTAAACCCTAAAGATACTGCTACTTCTCTGAAACATCGTCTACATAACATTAAATTATATTTTTGAATAACTGCTGTATAATCTCCACATCTTTTACACCATCTTGAACCTCTACCAAAGTCATGTTTCTTTCTTCCAGTAAATTCGTAGGATCTATCTTTTGCCATTATACTATTGTCACTCCAAACTCTTTTACTAGATAATCCTTTGCTTCTTGACTTGTAATGATGTGTGATTTCCCAACACTTGCTTTGTGTTTACTTCTTTTTCTAATTCCGTAACCTGGTCTAGCTAATGCTATTGAAATACCAAGTCCTAAAATTCCAATTGATGGTTCATATTTTACATCTGGAATATCAATGTGTTCATTAATTCCAAATGAAAAGTTACCAAAATTATCAAATGATTTACCTTTAAGTGAATCTCCTTTAGCCTCTAACAATCTTTTTAGTAACACTACAGCGTCTTGACCTCTAATTGTAACTGCAACACCTATTGGTTCTCCTTTTCTTACTCCCCAATCTCTTTGTGCTTCTCTTGCACTACGTGTGGATGCTTTTTTTCCTGAAATTTGGTCTAGTGCTCTTTTTGCAATTTCAATTGCATCGCCTGATTTACCTACACCCATGTTTAGAACTATCTTATCTAGTGTAATTTTTCTCATTGGAGATTCTGTTGTTTGAGACATATGATCACTTTATTTGAATTACTGGCTCCTCTTTACCAATTGGCATAATAATATCTGCTGGAATCTCAATTTTTCTTTCATCTAATGAAAGAATAACTCTTTTTGGTAGGATGAATGTTCCATCTTCAATTGCTTCAATTTTTCCAATTTGACCCGAGTTAGCTCCACGTATAACTAAACCCTGACTACCTGCTTCTAATTTAATTACTTCAAGAATTTTTACATCTGGAATTTGAATTAAACAAGTATCTCCAACATTTACTTTAGTATCTGAAATTATTGAACGACCATCATGGAATCCTATCTGGGTTTTTCCTTTGTTAAGTGTAGTTTTACTAGCAACTCTTACAATTTTCTTTGATTTTTCTGATTCATTAATTTTAATTGGTTTTAGGAGTTTTCCTTCTGTTGGAACTAGACGATAAATATCTGGAACATTTTCTAATTCCACTACATCCATTAATCCTATTGCATGATGAAGTGATTTTCTAACTACTCCATCAATTTTTACTTTACCTGAATAGATTGAAGTTTTAGCTTCTCTAAGACTTGTAACTAACTTTAATGTGTCTCTTAGAAATACTGCAGTTGGAATGGCATTATTCTTTTTGTGTGGTCCTGGTTTTACAGTAATTACAAATCGTTTTTCTTTTCTTGTAATTCCCCAAAACAATGGAGCCATTTGACGTTTTAGTTTTTTACTACCTGCAATACTTACCATTAATTTTCATCTTCCTTTTTTTCTGTTTTACTTGCTACTTTTGTTTCTTTAGGAGCCTCTACTTTTTTTACTACTTTTGTTTCTTTAGGGGCCACTTGTTTTTTTACCTCTTTTGCAGGTGTTTCTTTTAATTGTTTTTTAGCATCTTTACCTTCTAGTTTTGCAATTCTCCATTTGTCACTTGAGTTAAGCGAGGTTACTACTAGATTTGATGTGTGAATGTAAACATCAAATTTCTCACCCTTTGTTTTTTCTTTCTTTACTCCATCAATTGCAACACTATTTTTTTGAGTAGAAATTTGAGTAACTTTACCATCTACTCCTTTGAATTCACCTCTAAGAATTGTAACATTGTCCCCTGTAATTACTCGGACACTTCGTTTTCCATATTTTTTATGTAGATCTTTTGATAGTGCACTGCCCATTTGTTTACTTCTTGTTTGTAATGTTGCCTGGTAAATTTGTCTATTGCGCATTTTTGTTGGTTTCATTTTATTATACCACCATTGATGCCAAGTTAGCTACTCTTGGCCATTTTTCTGAAGCTTCTGCTGCAACTGGTCCTTTGATGTCTGTTCCTTTTGTCTCTCCTTCTGGAGTGATTAATACTGCTGCGTTATCTTCAAAACAAACTCTTGTACCATTTAATCTACGAACTGCATATTTTTGTCTAATAATTACTGCACCATACACTTGCTTTCTTAATTCAGCTGGTCCTTTTTTTACTACAACTTGACAAAAGTCACCAACTGCTGCTGCTGAAAGTCTTGATGCTCTAGTTTTATGTCTTGGAACATTAATGATTTCTAAAATTTTTGCACCTGAATTATCTGCACATACAATATTTGCACCAACTGGAATTGATCTTGTAACATATGGTCTGAATTCTTCTACGCCTTTACCTGCTTGTTTTGCCATTATGTTCTAACCTCAACTACTACATATGAAACAGATTTTGATATTGGTCTACATTCTGCAGTCAATACACGATCTCCTGATTCAATATCAATACATCCTGGTACATGTGCATGAATTGTACTTTTACCTCTAGCATATCTTTTGAATTTACTAAAATAAATTGCATTATCTTTTTGTAATGTGATTGTCTGCTTTGCTTTGTTACCTGTAACTTTACCATCAAAGAGTTTTCCTCTAATTGATAATTTTCCGTGGAATGGACAATTCTTATCAGAACACTCTCTTTTTGGCTCTTTTACTTCTAGTCCGATATTTTTAGTCATACTTTTGCTCCTAATCTATCAAACGGTCTTTTAGAAATTCTTGAACCATCAATAATCACGTCTTTATTTTCAATTGAAAATTTCCAATGATTTGATGATTTTGCAATTGATTTCATACCTTTTTCTGTGTTAATTCTAAACATTGATTTTGTTTCATCCATAATCATCCCATTTAATCCTATTACTTGTGAATTAGTTGATTGAATGATCTCTGTGTGTAATCCTATGAATTCATGGGATGTGATGTTATCTGGTGTAATCATTTCTCTTTATTCATCTCCGTTAATCTTGTTAACATTCTAGCAATATCATGTCTAATTGGTTTTAGTTTACCGCTTTCTTTTCTTAGTGTGCCTTTAGCTGCATCAACTTTTAATTTTGAAAGTTCACTTCTTGATTCTTGAATTTTACTTTTAAGATCTTTTTCATTAAATTGATTTATTGTTTTCATGCTAATTCTAGTCATTTCAATGCATTCTCCTCATCTTCATTTGTTGTAAGGTCTTTCATTTTTTCTTCATCCTTTGCAATTTGTTCTGTTTCAGATTTTACAACTTCTACTTTAATATCATCAACAACAACCTCTTCAACTTTAGTTTTCTTTGGTTCTTCTACTTTAACCTCTTCAACTTTAGTTTTCTTTGGTTCTTCTACTTTAACCTCTTCAACTTTAGTTTTCTTTGGTTCTTCTACTTTAACCTCTTCAACTTTAGTTTTCTTTGGTTCTTCAACTTTAGTTTTCTTTGACTCATCTACTTTTCCATTTTCACTTTGTTTATTTTTTGACACTTTTTCCTTTATCATTTCAAATTCTGGAATTAGTTTTTCTTTTTTTGCAATTCTGATTCTTATCCCAATTCTTCCCATTGCAGTTCCAACATGTGCAATATCTTCATCAACAATCATTTCTGCATGGTGTCCTGCTCTAGGTAATATTCCGACTGTATGTTTTTCAAATGCTGAACGGTCACCTCTAAGTTTTCCTGAAATTGTAATTTGAACTCCCATAGCTCCCCCTTCCATAATTTGTTTTAATATCCACATTGTTGCTCTTCTAAATGCTGTTCCACGCTCAAGATGTGATGCCATTCGGGTACACATTACAGCTGGAACTAATTCTGGTTTCTCAATTTCAACTACTGAAATTTGAGGATTCTTTAATCCAAAGTCTTTTTCAAGTCTTTCTGTAAGTTCTCTAATGCCTGAACCTTTTCTTCCAATAACAATTCCTGGTCTTGTTACATGTAATGCAACTCTAGTTCCAGTTGGTGTTTTTGAAATATCTGCATGTGAAAAACCTGCATCTTTAATTGCAATTCGCAGATAATCTATGAGAAGCATAGTGTTGTAGTTATCTTTAATTATATTTTTGACTGCTGACATTTCTAAATCTCCTGTGCCACCAATTCTACATGTGTTAATACATTATTTTTTGGAGTTGCTCTACCCATTGCTCTTGGAATGAATCTTTTTACAACTACTCCTTTGTGCACTGTTGCATTTACAATCTTTAATCTATCCAAATCCATTCCTTTGTATTCTGCATTTGATTCTAAATTATCTAAAACTTTGATGAACTCTTTAGCTGTTTTTTGTGGATAACGTCCAGACATCATACCTGGGTCTGATCTGTGTCCTACTTGATTTTTGAATCTTCTAAATGCAATTGCTCTTTCTTTGTTAATTACTGCATGTAGGTAATCTCTTGCTTTTTCAATTGATAGTCCTTTAATTGCAACTGCTACTTCACGTGCATGTTTGTGTGAAATGTCTTTTTCTCTTAATGATGAACGTACATGTCTTGTTGCATCATAATTTTGGAAAGCGTAACTGAATCTACTCATCATAATCACTTTAGTGGTACGTAAAGACTGGATCTTGATGCTCCGACTCCTGGTGCACCATGTGAGACTTTTTTGTTTGTTATGACATATTCTCCCAGGTAATGCCCAATCATCTCTGTTGTAATTGCGACTGGACGGAATTCTTTTCCTGAAAAAGTATTTACTGTAACGCCTACCATGTATGGCAGAATTATCAAATCTCTAAGATGAGTTTTGATAGGATTTTTTAATTTACCTGCTTTTGCAGATTTTATCTCTTCAATTAATTTTCTCTTTCCATCAGTAATACCTCTGGTAAGAGATCTTCTTTGTCTTGAATTAAATAATAAGAATAATTTTTCTAATGATGTATTATCTAGATCCTCTTTTGAAATACCTCTGTATAAAAATTCTTTAACCATCTCTCTTCTCCATTGTTATTGTGCTTGAATTTTTATCAACCATATTATAGCATTCCTATCTTTGTTGCCAAATCCCTTGCTTTTTCTACATTTTCAAACTGAACAAATGCCTTTTTACCATAAATTGTTCTTGCAGTGTTGACACCCTTTACATTTTCTTTGTAAAGTGTTTTTACTGCCTCTTTAATTTGTGGTTTTGTAGCTGATCGTTCTACTATGAAACAAATTTTACTTTCAGTTTCAACCATTGCAAATGTTTTTTCTGTAATGTATGGTTTTACAATAATTCTCATTGCTTGATCTACATTCATTGTGTTTTCCCCATTACCTCTAGATGTGTTGATTTGATTTTACCAATCTCCTCTATTGCTGATTTTGAATATACTGTTAATCTAATTGCATCAGAACCTGGGGCCAAATCAAGCACACTCAAGTCCTTAACATTTCTTGCCTCTACTCCTGGAAGTGCACCAATTGCCTTTGAAATATTTGATGCATCTTTAGTTACAAACAAAACACTTTTTCCAACTTTTTTACTTCTTCCTCTAAGTCTTGATTGTCCAGAACGTGGTTTTCTTGATTGTAATCTTTCTAAATCTTGGGAAAGTTTTAGTGCATCAAGTATTTTGGTCATTTCGCTTGTTTTTGAAACTGATTCAATATCATCTGTTACAATAATTGGGAATGATTCTATTCCATCAATTTTATGCCCTCGTGACTCAATTCGCTCTTTTGATGCTGTTGCAGCAATTGCTGAGCATAATGCTAATTTGTTTTCTTTTTTGTTTAATTTCTTGTAAATCACTCTTTCTACAATTGGTGGATGTGCTTGTCTTCCACCTCTAGTTGATGCAACTTCTGCTCCTTGACCTTGTCTTCCACCACCGCCACCTTGTGCTCTTGCGACTCTGGATACACCTTGACCTGTTGGTGGATCATTTGAATCGGCTACGACATCTTGACCTGCACTTGGATGTCTTCCTTGTGGTTGGAATTTATGTGAAGTTAAATTGGTACATGCTTTGTGAATTAATTCTCTTCTAAATGGAGTTGAGAAAATTAGTGGTAGTTCTACTTCCCCATCTTTTGTTCCAGTAATTGTGTATGTTGTAATTTTGGTCATATGACTACCTCCAAAATATTTGGTTTGTTAACTTTGGCTGGAGCATTTCGTATTTGAGTTCTTAATTTGATTAATCTTCTGTATGTTCCAGGAACTGAACCTTTGAGAATAATGAAATCCCCTTTAACTAATCCAAAGTGTTTGTATCCTCCATCTGGATTAATTTTAATTTGTTCATCGTTTGTATTTCCCATAATCATAATTCTCTTATCATATTCTACTCTTTGATGGAATCCCATTTGACCTGCTCTTGGTACTGTATACATGACACTTTGTGGAGATATTGGACCTAATGAACCAACTTCTCTAACTGTTTTTCTTGATTTGTGTTGTTTCTTTTTTACGTTCCATCTTTTTAGAACCCCTTGCCATCCATGACCTTTAGTAATTGCTGCAACATCAACAGTTGCACCTGTTTCAAAAATTTGATTAATCTTAATTTCTTTTCCTAGTAATTCTTTGACGTGAGTAAATTGTTTTTGTACATCTCCACCACTTACTAAAGCTTCAAAGACATATGGTTTCTTTTGTTCTAGACCTGCAGCTCTTGGAGAAACTGCGATAATTGCAAATATCTCTTTAATTTTCTTTAATCCTTTTTCTGCATTCTCTAAAGCATTTTCTTGTTTATTTTTTAATGAAATTTCTTTTGCAAAACTTTTTGGAATATCTTCGGCATAAACATCAAATTCTGCATGTTTGCCGTAATGATCTTTTGAATAACCTCTAACTCCTAAAATCAACACAGGTGGAGTCACTAGTACTGTTCCAAGACTAACTAATTGTTTTCCTGCATTTGGTACTTTTTCACGATCATCAATACTGACAATTTGTACACATCCTGCTTTGAAACCACAATGAGCTAAAATTCTTGGCTCTTCTGAATTTATTTTTGGCCATGCACGAATTCTTGCCTCCATACTTTTTGCACGTATTCTTGGTGAATATGCAAGACTTCCTCTACGTGGTGAATGTCGTTTTCGAGCTCCCATTGTTAAATCGCATCTCGAAATCCCTCTATTAAACCATGTGAGATATCGTTAACCACATAAAATATTCTAGTTAACCAACTATGTCTAAAATTGTTATGGTACCAATAGATCTGTTACGATATTAGAAATTGTAACTCCGCCAATTATAATTCCTATTATACCCATTCCAATTGCCAATAATAGAAAATTTTTCCTTTCTGCCATGTTATGATGTACTTTGAGCATTAATTATTGCCAATGTTCCAAGTAATGCCTCTTCTAGACGTACAGTTTCAGTAGCTTGGTTTGGAAAAAAGTTTAATGACTTTGCATTTTGTACATTTTTCATTTTTCCTCCCAAAATTTCATGAATTCCTTTTTCAGGTGAACCAAATGCTATCAGTACTGGTTGATCTGATTGTGTATATTTTGAAAGCTGTTCTTTTGTTGCAGTTTTTCCTTTCCTTGATGTGATGATGACACTTCCTTTCCATTCAGATAATATGGAATACAAGTTTGCTCGCTCTTTTACAGAATATCCCCAGTATGATGGTGCTTCTGATTTTTCTATTTCTTTAATTGATAATTTTGGATACCCTTCTTTGAATTGAACTGTAATTCTTTTCCCCATACTTGTTCTTCCATAAAATTGAATTAATTGGTTAATTCCTACATCCACAAACTTTTTACCCTTTACACTTACTATGATTCCTTCCCTGACATCTCCTCTGACAATTTTTTTTGAATTTGCAGGTGTGTTGTGACTTGGGATTTTTAATGGTTGAAGTACTCCTGCAAATTTTAAATCATTCATTTTAGGAAATAACCTTCTTCTCAAAAATTGCGGTGTTTCTAAATATTTTAGAATCATCACTAGTAAATTCCCATCTTGTTTGTAATTTCCACCATCTTGATACACATAGATTGTATCAATTTTAAAAATAGAGCAAGCTCTTGCAAGAATTGAGATTTTTCTAGTCTTGTCAATCTTTAGTGATTCATCAGATAATGCAGATTCAGGAATGGCTACAGATAATTTCAATGTAATTCAATCTCTCTAGTAGTAATAATTAATTTTTATCTTGTGGATATTTTTCTTTTGCAGAATTTGAATAATTTGCAACCTTTTCATCTGCTACTAATTCATACAATCCGTTTTCCTTTTTGATATGTGCCATTCTAATGTGGCTATGTTCGTCTTTTTCATCACTTGATAAATGAATCCCTGCAACAGCTAATACTGATGCCTCATCTAAAGTAAGATCTGCTTTGTATGTTTTTTCTAAAAAGTCAGTCACATCATCAGACCCTGAACCTATAGCAATTGCATCATAAGAGATGAATGTTCCACTAGGGTCAGTTAGAAATAATTCTGGTTTACTATTTACAACTCCACCAAGAATTAGTGCAACTCCATATGGTCTTACTCCTGCATATTGTGTATATTGTTGACATTGATCAGCTAAATGTTTAGCAATTGTCTCAACTTCAACTGGTTCATCATAAATCATTTTGTTACTTTGTGAAAAGAATCTTGCATTATCTACTTGACTTCTTGCATCTGGAATATATCCTGCTGCTGCAACTCCCACATGATCATCAATTTGGAAAATCTTTTGAGCGATATTTGAAATTTGTAATTTTTTTGATTTTTCTTCTACTGCAATTACAATTCCATCTTTACATTTTACACCTACTGCAATAGTTCCTCTTCTTACAGTCTCAATGGCATATTCTACTTGGTATAATCTACCATCTGGTGAAAATACAGTAATTGCTCTATCATAACCTTGTTGTGCAGGAAGCATTTGATTCAAATGCTCTGAAAGTTTAATTTAAACCGTGCTCTATGCGGATTAATCTCTTGTATGTTATGTAGGCACACAAAAGTTTGATCGATTAACTAAATTTCAAAAATTTTTGATTTTTGCATATAAGATCGTGTTTACTGAAAATGAATATATTTTATTTTATTACAATAATTCCGTATAATATATTCAATAAAATGAAACCCTTCTTTGGATTCACTATTGCCGGAATGATAATGTTAATCGTAGTGGTAGTTGCTGCTTTTTAAGCAATCGACCGACTAGGATTTTCATCTTCTGAAAAATCTATTTCAGAAGAAGTAGATTCTGCCATGAATCTTGATGAATCTCAATTCTGTGTAAGTAATCTTGCACATATGAAAAAAGATCCTGGAATGTGTAATTCCATGCTAACAGATGAACAAGACCAATACGAATGTCTTGGAAAATTTTTCCGAATATATCGGGAAAGAGTTTGTGATTATGTGAGTGATAATTATTATTCAAAATGTATTGCAGAAGCACAAAACTGGAAACGTTAACAGTTTAATTTGAGTTTAAATATTTTTTAAACATTGAAATTTGAAATTCAGTTTTCAGGACATGAAAATATTCGTTCTAATCATCAAAAAACTATTGAGATAACCAAAGAATCTCATTTGACTCCTCAAGGCGATTGTATAATTGGAGTTAATGCAACTTCTAGTTGCTATGATTTACCTCAAGAATTAAAAGACAAACTCAAAAAACCTGACAGTAAAGTAACTTTTACAATTAATGTAGGGGATCACTCTTTTGTTATGGTTGGTCAAGGACATCCAAATTTAATTCTCACACATTCTGAAGATATAGTTATACGAAAAAGTGATTTCATATGTCCTAGAACATTGGCTGTAAAATGTGACAAGGCATCTGATTTGTTACCTAGAGATATGGTTTTATTATTACAAGATCCAAAGACTCAGGGTACCTTTATCATTACAGTTGACTAAAACTGTGACAATTTTATATGCATTAAATCAATGTGATTTATGGGTCTTAAAACCAAAGTTTTCATTTTGATTCCAATGATCACTTTTGGAATAATTGTTTTTGGAATCATGTCGTATGTTGGAATATGTAAAAATTCACTAATCCCTTTGAACTGTTAATGTTTTAATTTTTGAATAAATATTTACTTCATAATTCGGCAATCTTCGTCATTTTTGAGGAAATCCGAGAGAACCCGTTGGTATAATCATTAGTAAATAATTCGTGATTTTAAATTATTAAATGCACAATAATTATGATTTTATTTTTCAGAATCATTATCAGAATCTTTTGCTCTTTCTCGGACTTTTTTCATAATGCAAAATTTTGCTAGTGTATCCATTAGTCCCATATCATTTCTATGCAATCATATTCAATTAAGGGTTTGGAATCACAAATTCATCAGTTTTTTTCTATTTTAGTTAATTCTAGTTTAGCATGATTCTCTTAAAGCATTAGATTCTGTGTATTTTTATGGTGAAACATTTTGTTGAGTTACCAATTTCCAAAAAACCCACTGATGTAGATCTAAAAAAACTCAAAGAATATTTCAAAGACATGCCCATTTCTGAAATTTTAGCTGGTTTAAAATTTGCAAAAAATAGATGGTCTGCAAAAGATGCTGGCACACTTAAAGTTGGAAGAAAAAGTATTATCAAAAAAGAGGTACACTCTGTTACCCTTGAACAAGCTCAGTGGAGATTAAAGAATTGGAAAATGATGATTGCAAATTATAGAAGACATGGTTACAGCTATCCTACAATTTCTAGAATAAAAAAAATTTTAATTCAAAAAAGTAAAAAGAAATCAAAGTAAAATAATTACTCTTTATTTTAAATTAAGATATCTGATCTTTTACCTACAATTTGTCCTTTAAGATTATCTGGAATGTCTGGAATTGATTGTTTTGTTTGACCAGCAATTACACTGTGTGCCTCTTCCAAAATTGCTAATGTGTCAGCATTTGTTTCAGTACCGACACTCATACTTTCGCCCATACTCATTGATGAACCAGACATAACATCTCCTAGGATTTGTGATAAATCTTGCATTGATGCATTTGCCTCTGGCATTATTCCATTAAGTGATGGTGCTAATCCCTTGATAATTGACATACATGGACTAAGTGTTACTACAATGTCTCCTAATTCGGATACTGTATCTAATCTGAGTTTAACTTGTTCCATGGAAAGTTTTGCCCCACTTACCATGTTTTTCATTTTTCTAACTTGTGCTAATTCTCCAGCATAAGCTTGAGCATAACTACTTTTATTATTTCGTTGAGCATTTACAATTTTTTCAAATATGTAATCATGTTTTTTTGCTAATTTTTCATTAATACCTTCTAATTTAAAAATCTGAGTCTGTAATTTCCTTTGTGCAAAATCAATCTTGTTTTTTAGTGGTTCATCAGGCTTTACTTTGTTAATCACTTTTTGTGATAATGATTCTCCATCAGTTTTGTTCCAAGAATTGCTTATCATACCTATTTTTCTCAATCTATGTTGAAATTTTTGTTTTTAAAGGAATTTGTCACTATAGGTGGTGTAACTGGAGTGACACCTATGGTAAGTTACATTATCCAAACGTAAATGTAAACATTTGAAAACCTTTACCACTAATTTTAATTTCCATTTCATGTGATGCACTATTCTCACTGTTTATGATATTGTATAGTCCAGCTTCTGATACTATGATGCCATTTTCTGTAGAATCTTTTCCTAAATACTTTGCAGGAACTAGTTCGCCATCTAGAAATATTTCTAATTCTGCCATTTTGTCAGTTACAATGTTTACTTCTTTTGCATTGTACAATAATTTTATAGTTCCAGTTTCTGATATTAGCTCCATACTGTCTTTATGATTTTTCCATTCTCCTGAAAGATAGAATTTATGTAATTCAATATTATTTTGATCTAAATATGTGACTATTTTTCCTGGTTGGAATCCTTCGTTATTTCCTAATTGGTTTCTGTTTTGTGCAAATTTGTAACCAAAGTATAATTCTGGTGTTCTAAAACTTGTATGTTCAAATTCTTCAATATCTACTAATGATGATGCAGATGCAAATTTAATTCCAAGATTTGCAGATCTTTCTTTTAATAACTGCTGAATAATTTTTTCAGTTTCTTGATATCCTCCTTCTCCAATGTGGTCATATCTAATGTATCCTTCATGATCTGCAATGTATTTTCTTGGCCAATATCTATTATCAAATGCCTTCCATGTTTCCATATCGTTATCAAGAAGAACTGGATAACTAATTCCATATTTGTCAATTGCCATTTGTACATTGTCTGGTTTTTTTTCAAATTCAAATTCTGGTGAATGTATTCCTACAATTAACAATCCTTGATCTGAATATTTATCATTCCAAGCTGTAATGTATGGAAGTGTCCTCACACAATTAATGCAACTATATGTCCAAATATCATATAGTATCACTTTGTCTTTCATTTGAATTTCTAAATTTTCTGGAGTTGTGTTTAGATAATGTGCAATTCCCACTAAGTCTGGAGCCTTTTTGAATCCTGATTTGTCAATTTTACTAATTGAATTCTCATTTGTTAATACATTGGAAATTGATGTTTCTTCATCAAACGATGATAGAACCACATTCATTACGCCTATGCCTACTACAATTACACTTACCAAAATTATTGCTGTTTTAATTTCCGAATTCATTTAATCATCCCAATAGTATTAGTTCGTTTAGAAGTGGAAAATTTGCAATATATGCTAATTGATTTGTAAATACCAAAACTCCTAAAATAATGATAAATCCGCCCAAGATTAAATTATAATATTTGAGATGTTTGTTCATTTTTTTAATAAGTTTTGTTCCTCTTGAAAGAAATACTCCCATTAGAATAAATGGAATTCCTAATCCTAATGAGTACATCAACATTATGTTTAATGCATGTGCTGGAGTTGCAGCAGCTAAAGTTAGTATTGTTCCAAGAATTGGGCCAACACATGGTGTCCATGCGGCAGCAAATGCAAGTCCAAAAATAAATGAAAATGGATAACTAACTTTGATTCCTTTTGGAACTATTTTCTTTTCAATGTTTAGCTTTCTTATCTTCATTGATAAAATCATAAATATTCCAAATGAAATTATTATTATTCCACCTATCATGTTAAATGTTGAATTAATTTCTGTACTCACATTTGAGAAAACACTATTAATTATTACACTATAAATTGAAAAGACAGTGGTAAATCCTAACACAAAGAAAATTGTATTAAAAATTATATTCATTCTATTAATTACAATGGTCTTAGATCCATTATTTTGATTTAATTCTGAAAGTGTTGTTCCCGAAATATATGCAAGAAATGCTGGAATCATAGGTAAAATACATGGGGCAACAAATGATCCTAATCCTGCTAATACTGCTACAGCTAAAGTAATTTCTACCATGTCATGATGTCCTAATTTTTGTTTTAAAGCATTCTTCCAAATTCGTTCCTTATTTGCAAGCAATCCGTTTTTAACTAGGACTATGTGTATTTTTTCATGAACAAACGTTTTGTTATTGTGGGTCTTCTTTTAGGAATAGTAATTACACTCGCTGTAATAATTGGCTCTCCTGCATTAGGTGGCTTTGATTCAATGCGATAATTAGTTAAATTTTCTATAAGCTTTCTCAAAAACCATCAATGCATCTGAAATGTCTGATTTTGATAGCCATGCTGTGACTGATATTCTCAATCTTGCTTGATTTTTTGGAACTGTGGGGTATCTGATTGGTTGTGCAAATACTCCATTTTTCATTAGGAATTCTCCAAAGTCCATAGCTGATTTTTCATCACCAATAATTATTGGAATAATGTGAGTTGAGGAATTAATATCAAATCCAATCTCTTTTAACCCCTCTGAAATATGCTTAATGTTTTTCTCTAATTTTCTCTTTTGTTTTTCTCTATTTGTTTCAAATCTTTTTAGTGTATGTTCAATTAAAAATGAAGGAAGTGCTGATGTATAAATAAATGATTTTGACTTGTTAATACACAAATCAATTACATTGTTTTGTGATGCAACATATCCTCCAAATGATCCTAGTCCTTTACTAAGACTACTAATGTAGACATCAATTTTTTTTGCTACATTCAAATAATTCGGAGTACCTTTTCCATCCTTTCCAATTACAAAATCACCATGTGCATCATCAACAATTGTAATTGCGTTTTTCTTTTCAGCCAACTCTGTAATTTGTTTTAAATTTGACATGTCCCCGTCCATGCTAAATATACCTTCAGTTATTACAAACCTTTTTTTCCCATTTTGTTTTAGTTTTGCTTGTAAATCATCCATGTCATTATGTTTGTAAACTAAGATTTTGGCATCAGATAGTTTACATGATTCAATAATACTTGCATGGTTTAATTCATCACTAATTATTAAATCACCTTTGCTTGCAATTGTTGAAATTACTCCCAAGTTTGCCATGTATCCTGTAGGGTATACTAGACTATTTTGTTGTGATTTATGTTTTGCAAGCACTTTTTCTAATTTTTTATATGAACTATCATTTCCAGAAACTAATCTTGAACTTGATTGCAGTTGTGTTGTTTGTATTTTTGTAATTGGTATCCCCAAATAATCATTTGAGCATAAATTGAGAAGTTTTTTTCCATTAATTGTAATGTGTGAACCTTGCGATGAACTGTACTTTAATTTTCTATAGATATTATTTTCTTTGAATTTTTCTAATTCTAAATCAATAAAATTGAGTTTATGTTTTGAAGTCAAACAATGCTAAACAAATTTGTTAAAGCATAAAAACCCTATATTTTTGAATACATCATACCTAGAATAATGCCTAACCATCCATATTTTTGATATCAATAATCACTGGAAATCATCATAAAATGTTCTCATTTCTCAATTAAGCCTCATGCCAAAGTTCTCATGGTAATCTGCAGTAGATCAAACACATGTAATGGAGACAGCAATGAATTCTGGAGCACTAGGATATATCAATAAACCATTTAACAAACTTGGAGTCATTTCCAAAGTCAAAGAATTGTTAAATTAATTGCTTTTTTTTGGGAATTAAACATTTTTCTAGGCATAAAATATATCAATAATGAAAATGTTTGAGTATAATTATTTTTAATAAAACTGTCAAACCTAGCCGATTATAGAATTACTTGGGACTATCTTTCTGTCTTATTCTGTTGCATCTTTCACATAGATTGAATTTTTTACCAGATCCTCTTGAACTTCTGCAACTATCCCCACATCTTTTACAAATGTAATCCATGTGTGAATGATTTAGATTAGAAACTTAAGCGTATTGGAGTTTAGAAGAAATTGTCCATTCTGATCAAATGTGCAATATGCCAAACGCATTTTCTATGATGCCAATTTTGATGTCTAAAATGTACTTCATCAAAGGGCATTTGTTTATGACAGCATGAACAATATACTATCATTAGTGATTTAGACATATTTTGGGATTAAAGAGAGTTGGTTATTGTAAGATACAAAATGAAAGAATTATTAGTAAATGGTTAATCAAATAAAAAATTGAGTCCTGACTATAATAAAATGGCAACAGATCTTCTCAATACAGGAATGTGGGATCAAGGTAGATTGAGATTTATTCTAGAATGTGTAGAACAAAACAAACCAATTTACAAAACAGATAGGATATATTTAGAATCTATGACTAAACAACTAGAAGATAAATTACATAAACTAAAAGGAAATACAGTTAAAACCATAAAACCAAAAGAAAATACTCCAAGAACTCTAATTTCTGATAAAACTCTTAATGAAATTATTAATAAAAAATATTCAAAGATTGTACATGATCCTATAAGAAAAAAGAAATCATTTTTTGCAAGATTATTTTCTAGATAAATTATAATTTTAGTAATTGTAATTTACAAATTATCTAGAAACAGTTACATGGTAGATTTTTTGTAAAAAATTTATGACAGAATTAACTAACGAACAACATGAGCAACAACAAGATGCAGATATTAAAAAGATGAAGAATGATCTTAAAAAACAGAAAAATACTATTGAAAAATTAGAAAAAAGAATTACAACTTTGTTAGATAAAAGTAAATTAAAAAAGAAATCAAAAACCTAGTTTATTTTTCTATTTTTTTAGAATTACTTAGATTCTTAACATTTTACTCCTAAAAAGTTGTAAATTCTCCTGTTTTAGAGAATTTTGTCTTGATGAGACACAATTTTTAGAGAACTTGGGTGTAAAATGACCTATCTAAATAAAAAAATCATTGAGGATAAATGGAAAATTTACTGTCAGTTATTATTATAAATGGAAATGATGTAAAATCAGTATGAGTACTCTGCAATTCATTAAAGAGTGTCAAGAAAAAGTATTTTCGGGAATTAGAATTTCATCTGAGGATGCTGAAAAATTATTAAACATACCTGAAGAAAATGTTAAAGATTTAGCTAGATGTGCAAATGAAATAACCCGTGATTTTAATGGTGAAAAAATTGACGTAGAACAATTAAACAATATCAAAAAAAATGCATGTAGTGAGGATTGTTCATTTTGTGGCCAATCTGCATTTTTTGATACAGGTATCGACTCTTATCAATTACCAACACCTGATGAAGTAGTTACAAAAGCTCAGAAAGCAAAAGAAGAGGGTGCAGAATCATATTGTCTCGTTGCAGCTTGGAGAGAACCATCTCCTAGTGACTTTGAAAAAGTTTGTAAAATAATTACCAAAGTTAATGACACAGTTGGAATTAGTATAGAGTGTAGTTTAGGTTTTCTAACTATGGAGCAGGCAACAAAATTAAAAGAACTCGGTGTGAAAAGATATAACCATAATTTAGAAACTGCAAAATCAAAGTTTTCAGAAATTTGTACCACTCACACATATGAAGACCGATTAAAAACATTAGAGATTGCAAGAAATGCCGGATTAGAATTGTGCACTGGAGGCATTATTGGTCTTGGTGAGACTAGAGAACAAAGATTAGAATTAACATTGGAATTAGCTCGAATATACCCTGAGGAAATAACTATTAACATTCTAGTTCCAGTACCTGGCACTCCACTTGAATTACAAACAGAGTTAGCAAATTCAGAAATTGTTAGAATCTTTTCAGTAATTCGATTTCTTCTACCTGAATCAGTTATCAAAATATCTGGTGGACGTGAAACAAATCTTAGTGATTCTGGAGCGGAATTACTTCAAAGTGGTGCAAATGGGATTATCACTGCAGGATACCTCACAATGGGTGGAAATGAGGCTAAAAAAGACTTTGAAATGATTAAAAAAATTGGTCTTAAAACCTAACACTGTAAATTAAAATTTCAAACCTTGAATGGTATGAAGATTATAATCAAACTAGCTGCGATTTTGTAGCTTTGATTGTACTAATTGTTCTTTTTAGCAGTAATCTAAGTTCCTTTTCTGATATTGCTAGTGGGGGAACAAGCATTACAATATTTCCTAATGTTCTTAGATAGATTCCTTGCTTTTTTCCTTCCTCAAAAAATATTTTATTAATTGATTTTTTTGGATGAATTGGAGATTTCTTTATTTTATTTTTCACTAGTTCTATTCCCATAAGCATTCCTTTGTGTCTAATATCTCCCACAATATCTAATTCAGAGATTTCTTGATAAAATTCCTCAAAAATTTTAGATGTTTTTTGAATCTTTTTTATCAAATTCTTCTTTTGATACATTTTGAGATTTTCATTTGCAACTGCAGCAGCTAGTGGGTTTCCAGTGTATGTATGACCATGAAAAAGATGTCTCCAATCATTAAATTCACCTAAAAATGAATCATAAATTTTCTTGTTTGTCAATGTTGCAGCCATTGTAAGGTACCCTCCTGTCAGCATTTTTCCATATGCTACAATATCTGGTACACTTTTTTGTTCTGTGTATTGTACCATTGATCCTAAACGACCAAACCCTGTAGCAATTTCATCTAAAACAAATAGTACATTATATTTTTTACATAATTGATTTATTTTATTTTGAAATCCTTTTGGATAAATTATTACTCCTCCTGCAACTTGAGCACCACTCTCCATTACAAATGCTGCAATGTTGTTATTTTTAGAAAACCTTTTTTCAATTTTATCTATACAATCATTTTGATAATCAGAAATATTCATCCCTTTTGGAATTCTATACTTGTTTGGAACTGGAAATCGTATTGTTGAAAATAATTGTTTTTTAAATTTACCAAAAAATTCAGGCACATATCCTACTGACATTGCACCAAATGTGTCTCCATGATACCCATTTTCTAGTGTTGCAATCTCTGTTTTCTTTTTCTCACCACTATTTTGCCAATACTGTAGTGATATTTTGATTGCAATCTCCATTGCAGATGATCCATTATCTGAAAAGAACACTTTGTGCATTTGAGGTGATATTTTTACAAGACTATTTGCAAGCTTTTCTGCTGGCTCATTTGTTAGATTAAACATCGATGAATGTTGTAGTTTTTTACTTTGAGTATTGATTGCTTTTATTAATTGATGATTTGAATGCCCCCAGACATTGCACCACATTGAACCTACTGCGTCTAGTAGTTTATTTCCTTTTGAATCAATTAACCATATTCCTTTTGCATTCACAATTTTATCAAAAGAACTCCATTCACTCATCTGAGTATTTGGATGCCATACAGAACTTTTCAACTATTTTTATATAATTTCAGAACTTAATAATTAACCGATGAGTTAATCAACTAAATATTCTAAACTAGTTTATTGAAATCAATTTTTATCACTGGAACTGACACTGATGTTGGTAAAACATACATCACTGCAGGTATTGCAGTAACTCTACGAAAAATGGGAATAGATGTTGGTGTAATGAAACCCTTTGCTGCAGGTACTGCACAAAAAAATGGATTCAAATCTGAAGATATTGAGATTTTATCAAAAGCTGCCAAAGTAAATGATCCTGAAAAATTAGTAAACCCTCAATTCTTTCCAATTTCTGCATCTCCATACACTGCATGGAAGAAACTCAAAATCAAACCAAAAATTCCAACCATTCTACAATCTTTTAGAAAATTATCTAATCTTCATGAAATGTTACTAGTTGAGGGTATGGGGGGAGTAATGACTCCTATTCTAAATAATTACTATGTTACAAATTTAATTAAAGATATGAAAATTCCTACAATTATTGTTACTCGTAGTAAAGTTGGGACAGTTAATCATACTATAATGACTGTAAAGTCATGTGAAAAATTCAAAATTCCAATCAAAGGAATCATAATTAATAATTTTGATAAAGGCTATTCTATAAAACAACTAAAAAATGACTTGGAGGGACTTACTGGAGTTCCTGTTTTAGGCTCAATCCCTTTCCTTAAAGACCTTAGTGATGCATCTTTGTATAGAATTTTTAAAAAAAATATAGATTTTAAATCAATATTGGAATAATTATTCTATATACGTAAAATTTTGAATTTACTAGTCCCATGCACATTACTAAACTGTGCAATCTCAAAAATAATTTTTGAGAATGAATGATTTTCTTTAGATAAGATAAATGATTTTTTATTTATGATAATTTCTTTTGATAAAACTAGCCAAATATTTTCTTTAATTAATTGAATTTTTTCTAATTGTAATATTTTTTCTTGAATTGTTTTTACATCTGAGGATAATGGAATGTAAATTACTAATGTCTTTTTTGGATCTTTTTCTAATGTTTTAACATCAGGTATTACAATATCTAACTCTATTTCATTATGATTAATTTTTCTTTGACTGTTTAGTAGTGCATTTGTAAGTAAATAATGTAAAATCCCTGTTGCAAAAATTCCAACTGCAACATCTTTAGTATCCATTGTAATTATTTTATCAAAACAGTTCTCAATAATTTCATTAATTATAACATCAAATTTTTTATTTGCAATTAATTCAGGTATTGTTGGTGAATTTTTAACATATTCAAATAGATAATCCTTGATTGGATTTGAGTCTTCTTGCATTTACTCATTAAAGGAATAACGTCTTTCGCCTCTAGATTCTGCATCCGTTTTTATATCTACTAGAACAAATTCTTTCTTTGAATGAAGCATTGATTTATCTGGAGTTAATCTATTTTCATGTAACAATTCGTATTCCTCAAGTGTTAATCTATGTCTGTCTTCTAGTTCAGCTACCAAGTTCATATTTTTTACAATTTCTTTGTATCCTGATTGAATAACACCACTAAACACCATGGCACTACTTCCACTACCATAAGACCCAAATCCAACTCTTTTCCCCTCTAAATCAATTCCTTTCTGATATTCATATTCTAAACTACTTCGAAATCCCAAGTACAATGATGCAGTATACAAATTTCCAATCATTGATGATGCAATAAGTGAACTTGAAAGTTTTGATTCAAAGACTTCTTGATATTCTTGAGTCTTTGTAAATAATTTTGTAAATTCATGATCTTTTGTCATAAACTCTTCATCACCTAATACGGATTCAATTGTTCCACGTGGATCTTTTGGTATTGGTTCCTCCATCCCTATTTCTGCTAGAATTCGTTTCCACCTTGGAAGTTGACGCCATTCATGTCTAACTAGGTACGCTAATGCCTTTTTCCCCATGTTACTGTATGGTAAGTGCATATTGATGTAATCCATATGGTCTAGAATTGTTTCACCTGGCTCAATTTTGAGTAATCCTGATGAAACCACTTTTTTCTTGTATGCTTCAAGGGCTTTTCGTACTTGAATCATGTATAACATATTGGAGTATTGTCCATGAACAATTGGAGTCTCTTTTCCAAATGGTCTGTAAAAATCATATTCATCTTTAATTGATGTAGCTGTAACTTTTGGATCAAATTGTAATAATCTTGGTTCATCATTTAAAAGCATAACCACTGCTCCTGCTCCCTGTGTCATCTCTCCACTAGAACCCATATCGTATTTTGCAATATCTGATACTACAACTAGTGCATGTTTACCTTCAGCTTCCCCTGCTCGAATCCAGTTTGTATTGTCATACAATGCATACGAACCACTTACACATGCAAACTTGGTCTCAATTCCGCCACAGTGTTCAAATGCACCTTGACCATAAACTTGCTCAAGCATTCCAATCACATAGGAATTCATTGCCTTTGATTCATCAAAAGCTGATTCAGTTGAAACGTATAATCTACCAATATCATCAGGTGAGAGTTTATTTTTTTGCATAATTTTCAAACATGCATTTGCTGCAAGAATTGCTGGATCCTGATTAGAATCAACAATTGCCATTTGAGATACACCTAAGCCTTTTTGTAATTTTACAGGATCTAATCCTCTAGCTTTTGCAAAATCTTCTGCATCAATGTATAATCTTGGAATGTAAATTTCAATGTCATCTATTCCAGCTGTCATAAGCTTGCCTCCGAATTTTCATTAATAAGGTTATTGAGTAAATTGTAACTAACTAGGAAGGATATTTTAGTAGTTTTTGTAAATTTTTGCACCTATTTTGATCGCAACACTATTTTTTTAACTCTGTTTCAAAAATCCTTTCAAATGTTTCAAATGGTTGTGCTCCAAACAATCTTGTTGTTTCCCCATCAGTACCAATTACAAAAAATGCTGGAGTTCCAGTTAATTCAAGTGCTCGTGCATCCTCATTACTTGCAAGAATTGTTTGTGAATTATTTCCATTAATCATACAATCAGACCACTGATCTAAATCAAGATTGATTTCTTTTGCAAATTTTAATAGATTTTCTGATGATGCCCATCCGTTATTTTCCCCAGTCCAATTTGAATACAAAATATCATGATATTCCCAAAACAATTCTTGTTCATTTGCACAGTGTGCACCATATGATGCATTGACTGAATCAGGACCAATAATGTTGTAATCTTTGAAAATAATTTTGACTTTGCCTGTTTCGACATATTTCTGTACTATTTTGTCTTCAGTAGTATGAAAGAAAACATTACAAAAATGACATTGATAATCTCCAAATTCAACTAGTGTGATTGGTGCATTATTATCGCCTAGTACTGGGGAACCATTGCCTAGAAATGTGTTTAATGTAACTTTTGGGGGACCAAATTGGTCAATGGTTGGAGTTTGTTCTAAAATAAGTTCTGATTCATTTGAAATTCCGTTAATCCCAAAAAATACTATTACTATAACAACGGATGCAATTGCTGCACCTATTCCAAGTGAAGGCCCATGAATCAATGAACGTTGAAATTTTTCAATACATTTAGTCTTTTGTTCTAGGGATTAGATGATTTACATTATCTAATGTATCTCATAAACTAAAAATTTGAAATTATTTAATAGATCTATACTGGATGACAAACTTTAATTCCTTATCTTAATGATTTTTTCATAGTGCCAGGGTAGCTCAGCCTGGGAGAGCACTCGGCTGAAGACCGGGCTGTCACGAGTTCAAATCTCGTCCCTGGCACCATAATTTGAGTAAAAATACATTTTAGAACTACACTAATCAAAATCAACATTTTTGATAAATTCATAATCAAAAAAATAGATCAACACATATCTTTGATATTATTTCAGTGTAAAGTGATTCTACATAATCTTTAAAAACAATGTAAACTGTATTTTTTCGATATTCATGGCAGAAAAAAAATCTACAACGGCAAAAACATCATCCAAAGCTAAAACTGCTAAAACAAAAAAGAAAAAAATTAAAGATTTACCAAGTGATGATAGTGGGATTGTCATAGTTGATGATGATATTGTAATTGATAAAGAAAAAGTTAATGAGGAAAGAAGAGCATATCTTGAGGAAGCAAGATCCCAAGACGCATCTGACTAGAAATCTTTATCCGATCCAAAACCAAGTATAATGTATGCGTGCATTATGTTTGATTACTGTAAAGCCTGGAAAAGTAGATTCTGCAGTCGAAATATTAAAGAAAAAACGTAAAATTGTAAAACAAGTGATGATAGTTGCTGGAAGGGCAGACATTAGTGTATTATTACAGGGAAATATTGATGAGATTAATCATATGGTAATTGATTTTAAAAAAATTAAAGATATTGTTACAACTGAGACATTAATTGAAGTGGAGGTAAATCTGGGATGGTAAGGGCAATAATTTTGGTAAAATCTCCAAAAAAACTCATTGCTGCAAGACTCAGAAAAATTACATCAGTATCTGATTCATTTCCTACTAGCGGACAATTTGATGCAGTAGCTATAATTGATGTAGAGACTCTTATCCAAATAAAAGATGTAGCAAATAACATCCAAAAGATTAGTGGTGTAGATAGAACTGAAACTATGGTTGAGGTTCAATGAAAAATGATTTAAAGAACTTCGAGGTAGTCTGTCTGTGAATATCAAAAAAGTTGGAAATGTAATTTTGGCTGTAAAAGATTTGGATAAATCCCTTGAATTTTACAATGGAATTATCGGTCTCCCAATTAAAAACCAAAGACGTTCATGGATAGATTTGGGTACTTCTGGTGCTTTATTGAGTTTACATCCAGCATCACTTACTGCACAACACAGTGGTAGTTCAATTGAAAATGGAATAACTATTGGATTTCTTGTAGGTGATGTACAATCTGCAGTTGATGAATTAAAAAGTAAAGGTGTCACCATATATCGAGATATCATAGAAAAAGATATTGGAAAAAATGCAATCATACAAGATCCTGATGAGTATTTGATTTCATTATTTGAGCCAATCTATAATGATAAAGATCAACAAACTAGTGGATATCATGGTTTTACTCCCGCATAGATTGTTTTTTATTAAAAATTAATATTACAATTTTTTTCTACATTTTACAGTATGGTAAATACAAAATCTATTGAATTTGAAATAATTAAGGAACCGTGGAACAAATACCAGATTATAGATAATTCGGTATTGAAAACCAGAACTGTTCTCAAAAAAATTGAACGTATGATGGATGGTGATAAAGTATCTTTTTCTGTAGATGCACAAACCCTTACTGTGATATATGCCGATAGTGCTTTGAAAGGAACTCCAAATCCACGACTAATTACTAAAAAAGACATTTTAGACTCTATAGATAAACCAGATATGCATTACGATACGCTTTCACAAGAATTTAATGAATACCATCTTGATGATGGAACAAAAATTAAAATTTTTACAAATGTTACAACTATTTCTCGAACTACACTTAAAGATCCAAAAGGTGACCCCGTCTATAATATTAAATCAACTAATACTGTTGAAATAAAACCATCAGAGCAATACAAACCAACTACAAAATAATTCTAGAATAATTTTTAAATTACTTTTTTAATTAATGTGATGAGTTTTTCTATTCCTCTTTCACTTCTATTAATTGATATGTAAAAAGTCATATCATTTTTTTGCAAAATTAGAATAATTACTTTTTGATGTTGTAAAATTACATGTTCGAGTTTTCCAACTGAATTTGCAGTATCTTTTCTTAATGACATCAAAGTAGACAAGATAAAAAATTCATTTTTTACTTGTTCTGATTTTAATAATGGTTTGAGTTTTGGATTAACAATTCCTGTCAGAGTTCTACCATAAACATTAATGACTCCAGTATATCTGATATTTTTTGAAATTTTCAAAATACTTTGACACTGTTTTCTGTATTTTATCACAGTATCTTTCCATTTATCGGCGGGAGTTTTTACCATAATTAAAATTACATTTGAAATTAATAAGGATTTTTACTGTCAAATTGAAATTTAGTATCTGAAAAAGTTATTAAAATTATTTTGAATTTGATTTATTTTCTAATTTTTTCTTTAACTCATTATTTTCTTTTAGTAACTTATCATTTTCAGCCCGAAGTATTTCAGCAGAATTCTTTTTACTATACAATGGATGTCCTGGAGGAATAATTGTAGAGTTCATAGATAATAGCCCTGAAGCGTATTGTTGATACATTTGTTGAAATCCTTGAAGTTTTTCATTAATGGTTTCTGATTGTCGTGAAAATTGATCTTTTAAGGGACTTTCATAAACCTTGAACATTGGGTGTGCAAGTCCTGGAGGTAATCGTGGGAATTGAAATGCCATATGTGGAATATTTGGATTTAATCCGTAAAGGTCTTGTAAGTGTCGATTTACTGAATTATCCATAAAAATAGTCAATTATCACTATATTTCTGCCTTACTTTGGGCATTTGATATACCATCTAGTGAACTCTTTGTCAGTATAGCTCAACTTGAGTCGATCACAGATCCTTATAGATTCCCTTTTTTGATCGCAGATACGCATGAAAAAATCAAACAAGAATTGCCTTAGATGTAAAAAAGATATCCTCGAAAAAGATCTTCATAAAATTGTAATATATGTAGTTCAAGAAAAATTTACTGAGCACCACTATGAACATATTGAATGCCCTGGAAATTTTACAATTTAAAAAATTTATTTTTAAAATTTACTATCCTTTAAACTCGTATATTTTGTAAATCTCACCCGTTAGTCTGGAGCGATATTTCCATTCATCCTTGTTCCATACTACGTGGCTAAAGTTTTTTTGTGAATCTAAATTTAGTCTTTTATAGACATCACTACCAATTAAAATTTGATCAGGTTTTGCCATGCCCTGAATTTTTGATGCAATATTCATTGCAGGTCCTATTATGTCCACATGAGATTGTTTAATATCTGCACCATACCTTACTATGATATTCTGTCCATAATCAACACCAATTTTTACCATTAAATCTGGATAATCATATTGGTTAAGAATTGGATTAATTCCTTTATGAATAACTGATATCATAGATTTTGCACAATTTATTGCATTTTCAGAAGCAGATACATCATTTTCTTCTGCATCAAAATATCCAATTACTGAATCCCCTACAAATTTTAACACATATCCATGATGATGTCTAATTACTGCAGCCATTTCTTGAGCAAATGAACCAATAATAATCGCTATTTTTTCAGAAGGCATTTCCAAAGTCATTGTAGTAGAACCAACCAAATCTACATACAGCACGACCATGTTTAGTTTTGAAAATACATGTTTTCGTAGAAACTTGTCAGAATCATTAATTACCCCTGAATACTCATATCCTTTTTTAAGAGAGCCCCAAACTCGTTTTTGAGTCTCTAAAATCATTTCATCAAAATCTAATTCTTTACTTTCACTTTTATTTGAAATTACATCATTTTGACTTTGTTTATCTTCAGACATATTTTCTGATAATTCCTTCTCATTAGTCATTATACATCAAACTATTCTAATGGAAAATCAATATCACAATGAGGGCATTTACCTCTATTTCCGTTATATTTTTCATTAAAATACACAATAACCTCACCGTTACAAATATCACAACTAAATTTGGATTTATCCATGCCTAGAATCACGAATATGTCTATTTAGAGATTGGTGAAGGTTTAAGGAGACGAATAATTTGCTAACCCATGTGCGATTAGATACAAGATCTCCTAATGACTTCATAAAGATATTAAATGAAAAAAATAAAAATATACAAGAAATTTTTCTGTCAAAAATATCTGAACTAACAAAAACTGTTGATGTCAAAGTTATGATGGGTGATTCAACTGTTACTAACCAAAAAACCTTTGATCCAAAACAAGTAATGGATTATTTTCAAAATATTAATAATAATTTAAAAGATTGGTCACTTCAAGATGTAACGACTTCTAATAATGAAGACCTTAGAAGAATTTTTACAAAATTTGAAGTGATGGTGGGAAATTATTTAATTTCAGGACATATTTCAATACAATTTCATGTTTTATTATATTACAAACCTGAACAACGTGTAATTGATTGTCAAAAAGAATTATCTGATATTGTAGATTTGACAAAAAATAAAGAACAAGAACTTTCAGATAATAGTGATCAATTTGTCTTAAACAAATTAAAAGAAAGAGGATACAAAGACTTTGATCATCAAAAATTATTTGAAATTCTTTATGAGAAAGATGAATTACGTGAACAAATTTATGAGGAAATTGAAAAAGATGCAGATGTAGATTTTAAAGAACTTTCAGAAACAAAGAAAAAATTGTTTAATGAACTGGACTCTCTTTTAATTGAAACGTACCAAATATCCTCTGTTCTAATTGATGATCCAAGATTAATTTCTGGAGAAGAAGGTTGCCTTTGTACATTTGATTTGGAATTTATTAAAAATAATAATAGGGAAGGATTGTTTGACCCGAGAAAAATGTCTAATGATATTAAAGAAAATATTTCAAAGAGATTAGATGAATTTAAATTAATTTTAAAATTATAAATTAAAATCAAAGAACCGGAAAATGAGAACTATTCTCAAAGGGGAGATCCGATCCCTTGATATAATATTAACAAATTATTGGATGTATTTAGTCATTACTTAAAATTCAGGCATAAAATTTGCTAAAAATGAACTTTTTCTATAGAAGAAGTCAAATACATCACATTTGTATCAACATTTCCAATGAATCCAACATATGATGAAATAGTAAAGGCAAGCTCCATGCGAGGAAATGATATCAAAAAAACCCCATTGATTCATTCACCAATGTTTAGTAAGCTAATCGGATCAGAGATTTATCTAAAGGCTGAGTTTCGACAAAAAACTGGTTCATTTAAAGCTCGAGGAGCATATTATAAAATTAAATTATTAACTGATGAAGAAAAAAAACGTGGAGTAGTTGCAGCATCTGCAGGTAATCATGCTCAGGGTGTAGCCTTTGCATCTGCATTGGAGAAAATACCTTGCACAATTGTAATGCCAAAAAATGCATCACCTGCCAAAGTTTCAGCTACTAGAGGTTATGATGCTAAGGTAATACTGGAGGGAACTAACTATGATGAATCATCCATCAAAGCAAAAGAAATTGCAAAACAAACTGGTGCAACATTGATACATGCTTTTGATGATCCTCAAATTATTGCAGCTCAGGGAGTAATTGGACTTGAAATATTGGAAGACTTGCCTGATGTTGATGAAATATACCTCCCAATAGGTGGTGGCGGGTTAGCTGCTGGAACTTTAATTGCAATAAAAGAAAAAAACCCTAATATCAAAATTGTTGGTGTTCAATCAAAATCATTTCCATCAATGTATGAATCACTCAAACAAAATAAAATTATTTCAAGTGGAGGTGAAAGAACAATTGCAGATGGAATCTCAGTTAAAACTCCTGGAGAACTAACATTTTCTATAATTAAAGAACTCATTGATGATATAGTTCTTGTAGATGATACTGAAATTACAAAAGCAATGTTTTTGTTAATGGAGCGAATGAAATTTGTTGTAGAGCCTGCAGGAGCTGCAAGTTTAGCATATTTAATTTCAAATAAACCTGCACCCGGAAAAAAAATAGTTGCAGTAATGGCTGGCGGTAATGTTGACATGTATCTTTTAGGTCAAATTGTAGACAAGGGCTTAGCAGCTATGGGTCGATTACTTGTATTATCAATGGTATTACCTGATAGACCAGGAATATTCAAAGAGATAGTTGATGAAATTGCATTAGCTAATGCAAATATTGTAGAAGTTATTCACGATAGATTAAGTTCAAAGGCAAATGTAGGTTCTGTAACAGTCACTCTTAGTCTTGAAACTCAAGGAAAAGAGCAAGCAGATTTGTTGATAAAAGCACTTAGAGAGAAAAATATTCAATTCACTTTACTAACATAGTTATTTGAATTTCTTTTTTTAGCTCAACTTAGTTTACTAAAATTGAATATGATCAAATCTGAAATACTAGTTTAATCATCATTTAGTCTTGTTTAGACGAGTAGACAGAACAACCACAGAACGTAGACAACTCATATACAATACTACCGAAGATGAAGAAATTGAAATCAAAATCAAGGAATGTCAAAGAGAAAATGGTCGTTGTATGGTATCAACATCAAGTAGATTACGAATATTCTATGGAGATGAGAAAGTAAGTCGCATACTTCGAAGGTTATCTGCAAGAAGATACAGAGGTAACAAGTATCAAGAAAAAGAAACTACAAAGATTTAAAATGACGATAGGGAAAAAATGAATAGAAATGACTAAGAAATTACCCCATGGACATAATATTGGAGGTACGTCTAAACAGAAAAGACGCAAAGCGCATAAACAAGAATCTAACAAAAACGAAGTAGAGAAGAACACAAAGTAGTTTTTTTGAGATATGATAAAATTTTCAATCATTTCTCGTAGTTTTTTTGGTTCAATCTCAATGAGTGAATCATAACTTTTGAGGATAAAGAAATCTCGAAATTCATTTAGATATCCAATATAGGATTCTCTAGTTTTTGGAGAATTGATTGCAGAATCAAATAAGATGAGTGAACGTTGTTGCATTGAATTTTTAGTAGATTTAGTGTTCTTAACTAACGGTCTTTTGGATAATACCATGTATAGACAATAAACTAGATAATTTAGTAAACGATTAGGTCATTTGAATTTCTTTTTTGCAAATTTTGAAAGACCCTCTTTTTTTAATTGCGCAGACTCCTTCATTACTAAATTATGTTGATTAGATTTGAATTGTTTTAGTTTCTTTTTTAATGCTGAGAATTCATTTGCAAGAATCTTTATTGCATAAATTCCTGCATTTCCTGCTTTGTTTACCCCCACCGACACTACAGGTGATCCTGATGGCATTTCGGTAATTGATAATAATGAATCTAAACCTCCAAAGGCTGAAAATTTTGATGCATCAGCTTTTTTTGGATGTTTATCATTATAGACTAGAATTGGAACACCAATTACTGGAATAGTTGTATGAGATGCTATCATTCCTGGTAAATGTGCAGCACCACCAGCTCCTGCAATAATTAATTTAAATCCCATTTTTTCTGCATGCTGAGCATATTCTGCCAATCTTGCAGGAGTTCTATGTGCTGAGACAATTTGATCCTCATGTTTGATTTTAAATTCATCTAAAATTTTAGCTGCATCTTGCATTATCCTACTATCTGAACTTGAACCCATTATGATTCCAATTAGAGGTTTTTTTGAATAAGGCATAATTAATACAAAAAACTAGAGAATAATAAACAATTACTATTAAAAAAAATCTTAGAATTTTGTTTAAACTAACATTAGATATTTTTAATCCCTGATAATTGATTTAGATGATGACAAAGATCTTAGGAATAATTGGTGGGGGACAGCTTGGGATGATGATCACAGAAGCAGCAAAAAAAATGCCTGAACATATATCAAAAATCATTGTAATTGATCCTACCATTAATTGCCCTGCAGCACAAATAGGGGCTGAACAAATTGTGGCAGATTACAAAGATCAAGATGCGATAATAGATTTAGCAAATAAATCAGACATCATTACATATGAGATCGAATCCGGAGATAGTCAAATTTTAAAATCTGTAGAAAAAAATGCAGAAATTAACCCCTCCCCTGAAACCTTAAGAATTATCCAAGACAAGTTTTTACAAAAATCCTTTTTACAAGATAACGGTATACCCGTTTCAGACTTTATTCAAATTGAAAATATTTCAGATGTTCATAAAGGAATAAAACAATTTGGATATCCTGTTTTATTGAAAGCAAGAAGAGATGCGTATGATGGACGCGGTAATTTTAAAATTAATTTAGAAAATGAAATTCAAAAAGCATTTGATTATTTTAAAGGACAAAAACTACTCCTTGAAAAATTTATTCCATTTAAAATGGAAGTATCAGTAATTGCATCAAGAAACACAAAAGGTCAAATCAAAACATATCCTCTAGTTGAAAATATTCATGAAGATAACATTTTACGTGAAACAATAGCTCCTGCAAGAGTTTCAGATGAAATTATACAAAAAGCTGAGAGTATCGCAAATACTACGATGACTGTTCTTAAAGGGGCAGGGGTATTTGGAATCGAAATGTTTCTTACACCAGAAAATGAAATTATTATTAACGAAATAGCACCACGTGTACATAATTCTGGCCATCATACATTACAATCAAGTGAAACATCTCAATTCGAACAACATTTGAGAGCAATTTTGGGTTTGGAGCTTGGTAGTACAAAACTATTACATCCAACCATAATGTATAATATCTTAGGCTCAAAATCGTTTGAGGGAAAATATACTCCTGTAACAATTACTCAATCAAATACATATTTGAAAATGTATGGAAAAGAAATTTCAAAACCATTAAGAAAGTTAGGCCACTTTAATCTAGTTGGAATGAATGGTGAATCAATTGATCAATTATTACAAAAATTAGAATCAGTTAAAGAAGAAATAATCATCAACCCAATCTAACTAGATTTATTAGTTATACAGAAAGAAATCGATTATGGCACTAAATGTAGCTCTAATAATTACAGGTATTGCAATTGGTTTACTTGTAATTTATGCTGCAGATGTTGCACTTGTAGAAATTACAGGTGATGATGAAGGGTTCATTCCATTTGATCATAAAACTAGAGGTATGGGATTGGGACTTCCAGCATT